>Ga0316204_10000458_pt1 | contig 150869 bp, 151 predicted proteins | sample 6monrhotite_MG_2_FD_205661 | JGI IMG/M metagenome (GOLD analysis project Ga0316204, IMG submission 205661) | Microbial mat bacterial communities from mineral coupon in-situ incubated in ocean water Damariscotta River, Maine, United States -... | ecosystem: Environmental > Aquatic > Marine >... | reverse complement strand
TAGTGAGTATCCGCCCCAAAACCCAAAAAAACCTAATTAAATCAAGTTAAGCGAAGCCCTGCCGCTGACCGAGTGACGACTGTTTATCCGCCTTAATCACATACGATGCATAGCCTTTGTCCAGCTTACCGATGTGCTTGATGAGCCATTCTTTCATAAAATTGAGCAGTTTATTCATGTCCACCGATACAGGGTCTGCCTCAAAGGCGGTCAAAAACCCATGCACCATGTTTTCAATGTCGCGATGGTTTTTCTTATGTTTCTCAACATTGGGATAACGTGTGTTGGAAAAAAGTTCTTCTTCACGGGCGAAATGCGTTTCGATGTATTGCACCAACCGCTTAAGTGATTGCCCGATGGCGTCATAACCTTGGTCAGTTTGAACGGCATGGTGCAAATCATTGGCGATGTTCACCAGCATCTGGTGATCATAATCGATAACCGGGTGGCCGACCTCCAGCGCCTTAGACCATTGCATCAGCATGTCTAGCTCTCCTCATCAGCGCCCACAAAATTGTATGACGATTTTGGCGGAGCGGCAAGCGCACCACATATTGATGTATTCAGGCTAATAAGCTGGGCCCCTGCTTTTGGGGTGTTTATGAGCGCGGATTTCATCGAGAATCCATTGCAGCGTCTGCTCATCTAGATCGCCGATGGATTCCGCCAATTCGTTCGCAAGTTCGGTCGCATGCGCGCTCAACCCGGCGGTGTCCACCGTAACGCGCGGATGGGACATACGCGCAAGGCGCTTAAGCTCTTCGCTGTCATCCCAGATCAATCCAAAATAATCGCAGATTTGCATGATCAGGCCGGAACCGGGACGACCACGATTGCCGTGTTCCAACGCCGACAGGTACGCCCCCGAAACGCCCAACGCCGAGGCCATCTGTTTTTGCGAAACCCCCTTGCCATCGCGCAAGGTCCGCATTTTTTCTCCGAAAGGCGTCACCGCACACTCCTCGACATGTGTCTAGCACAGGCCCTGAGGAGGTTAGAATGAAGTGGTTAAATTCTCGTCAAATGATCAATGTGCGCCCGGGCTCACACCCGTGCTGGTGCCCGACATCTGCAACACCACGATCCCCGCGATAATCATCGCCATGCCAAGCACCGAGCCCAAGGTCAGCACTTCACCAAAAAAATACTGCCCGATCAAGGCGATTGCGGCGACGCCGACGCCGCTCCAAATCGCATAGACCAAACCCACGGGCATCGTGACCAAGGTTAACGACAGCAGCCAAAACGAAAGGCCATATCCAACCACAACCAACGTCACCGGGCCCAACTTGGTCATGCCGTCGGACACCTTCAGCGCCGCTGTGCCAATCACCTCGGCAAAAATCGCAAATCCCAATAGGGCGTAAGGATGCATTGGAGGGGCTCCTAAAATATTAAACTAGCCGTGAATAAAAGTCGGGCGGGGACGCTGATCAGCGTTTTTTCATGCGCACATACAACGCGCCTTCGCCGCCATCTTTGGCCGATGCGTAGCTGAATGCAACAACCTTGGCGCGGTTGGGGTATGAGCTCAGCCAGCGCGGCACCTGTTCACGCAGAACCCCGATGGAGCCATCGGCCCGCGTGCCTTTGCCGGTGATCACCAAAACTTCGCGTTTGCCCGACATATAAGCCGCGTCCAAAAATGCATCCAACGCCCGGTGCGCCTCGGCCTGAGTTTGACCGTGTAGATCAAGACGTCCTTCCAATCGCACTTGTCCTCGACGCATGCGTTTAGCGGTGGCTTTGTCCAAGCCCGGCTGATCTTCATGTGTCAACTCAGGCAGCGGCTTAGGCGCAAGTGGCGGGGTGTGGCGGGGGCGGAGCGAGGGCGGAGGCTGCTTTGCGGGTGGTGCGGCGTCAAATTTATCCAGCGGTAAATCGCGATCTTTCAAGGGCTCGACCGTTTGCGTGACGGTGCGCCAGAGGTTCAAATCTTCCTCCGGCGTTTCGGTTTTCTTTTTTTTATGCGGGCGGGGTTTACGAGGTTTGTGCATCGATCAGCAAGATTATCAATTTGCGTGGGCCATGCGCACCCAACAACAGGGTTTGCTCAATATCCGCCGTGCGCGAAGGGCCGGTGATCCAATTCACGGTGCGCGGCAACCGTGGCGCATCAGACTCTGCCTCGACCCGCAAGCGATCCCACACCTCTTCATAGTTGGCGGTGATGTCTTCTTCGCGGATCACCACCATATGCACGTCAGGCAGGAAATTCAACGTCGTTGGCGAACGGGGACCCGACGCCATCACCAGCGTGCCGGTTTCCGCAACCCCGCCATAGGCAACGGACAGGCCGATATGGTCCGAACCCTCGCCGCGGCCAAAGGCGACACCGATATCCGCCCAGTCCATAGCTTGCAGTGTTTTATCGGGCGCGGCTTTCAGGGCGGTGATTTTGGCCTCCGTCAGGATGCGTTTCACCACCCCCGGCACGTCGGCCATATGCGCGAGGCGACGCACATCGGCGTCGGCGCGTTCGGCTTCGCTTGCAAACAAGGCGGTTTTTGCCGGACCCCCCGACCGCCCGCGTTCGGGGATCAGTGCCGGCGATCCATCTTGAATGCGCTGGTCTGCGCCTGAATAACGCACGGTCGGATTGTGCACCCGATCCAAGGTGGTTTTGAGGCGGGCGAAAATGTCTTTGCGAGCGCTCATCGTTCCCCCTTGGCGTATCGCGATTGGAACGTGCCGCCTTGGGGTGCGGGCAGGTCGCGCGTTTTGGTCCAACCGCCCGCGCCGAGCAAACGCTTAAACGAGCCCTTGCCGCGCGCCAACATGCCCAGCGCCGCAATGGCAAAGTTCATGGTCAGACGATAAAGCCAAGGTCGTCGCGCCAAAGCCGCCCAAACGCCAAGACCCAAGCGCTGGGCGCCGCCCGAAAGGCCTTTTTCAAAAGCGCGCACCCGCCAATTGCGCAACAGCTGGGGCAGGGGGATGCGCACCGGGCAGACTTCTTCGCAGCGTCCGCAAAACGTCGATGCGCCGGGCAGCAAATGTGCTTCTTCGATGCCGACAAAATGCGGCGTCAAGACCGAGCCCATGGGGCCGGGATACACCCAGCCATAAGCATGACCGCTGGTGACGCCGTAAACGGGACAATGGTTGATGCACGCCCCGCAGCGGATGCAGCGCAAGATGTCGCGAAACTCAGATCCCAACAATTCGGATCGGCCATTGTCGAGCAGCACCACATGATACTCATCCGGCCCGTCGATATCAGTCGGTCGTTTGGCCCCCGTGAAGAACGTGTTGTAGACGCTTTGTTCCTGACCCGTGGCGGTGCGCGCCAGCAATCGTAAAATCAGCGTCGCGTCTTCCAACGTTGGCACCACTTTTTCGATCGAGGTCAAAGCGATGTGCACCGGCGGCAAGTCTTGAGTCAAATCGCCATTGCCTTCATTGGTGACGATCATCGCGGTGCCGGTTTCCGCGACCAAGATGTTGGCCCCGGTGATGCCCACATCGGCGCGCAAAAACTTTTCGCGCAGCTCACCACGGGCTTCGTTGAGCAGCGTGGTTGGTTCCGACAAATCACGATCAGGATCAAGATGCGTATGGCTGTCTTTAAAGGTTTCGGCGACTTGTTCCTTGGATATGTGAAACGCCGGCGCGATGATGTGACTGGGCGGCTCGTCGCGCAACTGGATGATGTATTCACCCAAATCCGTTTCTATCGGCGTGATGGCGTTGGCGATCAAGTGGTCATTGAGGCCGATCTCTTCGGCGATCATCGACTTGCCTTTGCTCACGGTCTTGGCTTCGGCTTTGATACAGATGTCGAGGATGATATCGCGGGCCTCAGCCGCATCACGGGCCCAGTGAACCTGACCGCCAGCTTTGGTGACCTCAGCCTCAAAGCGCGCTAGATACATATCCAGATGGTCAAGCACATGATCTTTGAGATCACGCGCCTGATCGCGCAGCTGCTCGTATTCCGGCAAACGCGACATGCCTTGCAGACGCTTTTTTTGAAAACCGTTTTCCAAGGTACGGCCCAACAGCGTTTGCAGGCGCTCATCGTCCAGGGCTTTTTTAGCGCCAAGCTGAAAATCGTGACATTTGGGATCTTGGCTCATGCGTCACGATCCTGACCGGCGGTCTCTAAGGTGGCCTCACCAATAGCTGGCCCATCGGTCATGTTGGCCAGTACTTCAGCGATGTGAAACACCCGCACCTTTGAACCCCGCCGCTTGAGCTTACCCGCCATATTCATCAAACAGCCAAGATCGCCGCCTAACAATACATCGCTTTTCGCCGCCTCGACCCGAACGGCTTTTTTATCGACGATGGCCCCCGACACATCGGGGTACTTGATCGAAAACAATCCGCCGAACCCACAACACGCTTCAGACTCTTCGAGTTCATTCAGCGTCAGCCCATCGACGGTGGCGAGCAGGTGGCGGGGCTGTTTTTTTACTCCCAGTTCACGCAAGCCCGCACAGCTATCGTGATACGTGGCGCTGCCGTCAAACACCGCCCCGGTGTCGTTAAGGTCGAGATGGTCGACAAGATACGTGGTGAGTTCAAATGTGCGCGCGGCCAAGTCTTCGGCTTTCGCACGCCACGTCTCATCATCGGCAAACAGCTTTACATAATGGTGCGCGATCATGCCCCCACACGATCCCGACGGCACGACCACGTGGTCAAAATCGGCAAAAGCCTCGATGACGTCCTTGGCCAGCGCTCGAGCGTTTTTGGTGTCGCCAGAATTATACGCCGGTTGGCCGCAACACGTTTGCTGGTCCGGCACGACAACTTCGGCGCCCGCGCGCGCCAACAAACGCAGCGCGGCGAAACCGATGGATGGACGCATCAAATCAACCAAACAGGTGATGAACAGCCCAACGCGTGGCTTTTGGGGAGGTGTATCATTCATGGCTTTAGAGTGTGCTCAGCACGGCCCAAATTCAAGCGCTATTGATTTGCCGCCTGAACCGGCACCACAGATAACGGCAAAAAGATAAAATACCGCCCCGGACGTTTCATGTTGCCCGCCCGCTTGGCAGCCTCTTCGCCGGGTCCAAAAAAGATATCGCCCCGCACCACGCCGCGAATGGCGCCGCCGGTGTCTTGAGCAATCATCAAGCGCTGAAACGGCTTGGCGGCATCCAGTGGGTCATGGGTGGTCAACCAAATTGGCGCGCTGAGCGGCAGATAACGCCGATCCACCGCCAAAGAGCGCCCCGGCGTCAGCGCCACGCCTTGCGCACCCAGCGGGCCATCGCCTTTGAGCAGGCGAAAAAACACAAAGCTGGGGTTTTTGCGCAACAGCTGGGGTCCAGCAACCGGTCGCGCATGCACCCAATCGCGAATGGCGTCCATGGTCAGACGATCTGCGGGAATTTCACCACTGTCGATCAACACGCGGCCGATGGATTTATAGGTCCGACCGTTTTTGCCCGCAAAGCCGATCCGGGCGATGGAGCCGTCCTGCATTTTGACCAGGCCGGAGCCCTGCACGTGGAGAAAAAACGCATCCACCGGGTCATCCACCCACAGCAATGGACGCAGGCCGTTTACCTTGCCCGCTTCGATGCGCGCACGGTCGGCATATGGCAAAAGCTTGCCGTCGCGGACTTGGCCCCAAATGGTGTTGCCGCCCAGCTCATCATCGAATGCGCCCAGGCTGACGCTGACCAAATCATCGGGACGGGCGTAAAGCGGCGTTTGATAGGCGCCGCCGCGCTGCCAGGCGCCGTTCAGTTCAGGCTCATAATATCCGGTGAAAAGGCCTTCGGGTTCGCCCGCATCGGCGACCTCGTAAGGCACGAACCACGTTTCAAAAAACCGCTTTGCTGCGGTGTCGTCGCTTGATGTTAACGATTTCGCAGCGTCGCACGGGCCTTTCCAATTTTGCACCCTGCCGCCGGGCGCGGCGTCGTTGGCGGCAACGTTGCGATCAGGCGGCAGGGTCATCAAGCGCTTGCACGATTTCTGAAATGCTGCCAACGCGGGACCGTGGCGATCCAACGACCAGCCCGGTAACGCGCCAAAGGTCCAGCTACGCAGCTCAACACGCGGTGACTGTTCCGGTTCAGAAGTGGGAGTCGTGATCGCTATTTTTGGGGTCGGCGCACAGCCCGCCACCAACACTGCAAGGGCGAGCGCAGAAAAAAGTGCGGGCGTCCTCATAAAACCAAGCCTTAATCCAAGCTGCCGGTGCCGACCAGCATCCAGTTGGGATTGCGTGATTTGGCGGGGCGCGAGAACGTCCAAAAATCCGTAGCCTCAACCACTTTGGTGGGATCCCCGTCGATCACCGTACCGTCGCTGTCTAACAAGGCGCTGATTTGTTCCGACACGAACTTAATTGTGACATTGGCGTCGCGGCCATCCATGTAAGCTTCGACCACTTCGGCCTTGGTGATGCCGACCAGGGTTTCTTGCAGGGTTTGACCTTCGACGTTGCGTTCGGCAATGGCCTGATCGAAACCGGCAAAGACTTCTGAGCTGAGCAGGTTTTTCAGCGTTTTGGTGTCGCCCTCGGCGTATGCGTTCAAAATCATTTCAAACGCCATGCTGGCCCCGCCAACAAAGTCTTTGGTCGAAAAACTAGGATCGTATTCGCGAATGGCGCGGATGCCGTCGCCGAGCGGTCCTTTGGGAAGGTCTTCTTGCGGGGCTGCCTGTGCGGTTGGTTGATCATCACCAAAGCCATCGACTTCGGGCGCACGCGCACTGGGCAATTCGACAACGTTGCCGTTGTCGTCACGGCGGGGCGCACTGGGGTCTTGGTCACGTTTAAACATATCGCCATAACCGCCTTCGTGGCCATCGCGATTACCCAACACGCCGCGCAGCCTCAAAATCAAAAAAATAGCAATCAAGGCAAAAAGAACAATGTCGAAAAACTGCATGCCGATATCCGTCGCTTTTGTCTATGGGCTGGGCTGACTTGCGCGGCCCCGGACTGGACCCCACATCTGCCCTACACTAAAAAGGCTGTCGTATGATGACTATACGCAAATCATTGCGTTACGATAACCGTTAGATAGGCCGATGCCAACTGAAGGGCAAGGCATAAGGGTTAATATGGGTTTTGTTTTATTGGCCGCGTTCATTGGCGTTCCGCTGATTGAAATCGCGCTGTTCATTCAAGTCGGTGGATTTATCGGTCTGTGGCCGACCATCGCGGTGGTCATTTTTACTGCCGTCGCGGGCACAGCATTGTTGCGCCATCAAGGTTTGGGCGCACTCTCACGGCTGCAAGAGAGCCTCGAGCGCGGAGAGGCCCCGCTGAATCCGGTGTTTGATGGGTTTTGTCTGTTGGCGGCGGGCATGCTGCTGCTCACCCCAGGATTTTTCACCGACGCGATAGGCTTTTTACTGTTCACGCCGCAGTTTCGCGCCGCGCTTAAGCGCGTCATAACCAGCCGAATGATGGTGCACAAAGAAGGTGGAGCGCAATTTCACTGGCACAGCAGCCACACAAGTCCCTCCGGTGCTCCACCGCCCGGTGACGTTATTGACGGCGACTATCAAGACGTTACAAACATCGAAATGCCCCCGCAATTGAACGATCACCCCAAAGACCGGCGCTAAACGGGCTACAGCCTTGTTCACGCAAGCAATCCGTGTTAGCGAATGGCTCAAGATTTAACGAGAGCAAACGGACATTTCCGGCGCTTTACATCCGTATTTATATCAGGGGACATTATCTCATGAACGACACTCCCGAAAACGCTGGCGGCAACGGTGGCGATATGGCCCAACAGGCTGCCCTGGCGGTGAATGGCCAATACATCAAAGATTTGTCTTTTGAATCACCGAATTCTCCCGGCATTTTGGCCGAACTGCAAAATAAACAGCCCGACGTTAACGTTAACGTCGATGTTCAGGCCGCTAAAATGGAAGGCCAGGCTGCGCAAAACATGTATGAAGTTGTTTTGGATATGCGCGCCGAACTGAAATTGGACGAAAAAGTCGGCTTTATTGTTGAGCTGAAGTACGCCGGTGTGTTCACCATCAACGTGCCTGAAGAACACCTTGGCGCGATGCTGTTGATTGAATGCCCGCGCATGCTGTTCCCGTTTGCGCGCAATATTTTTGCTGACGTCACCCGTGATGGCGGCTTTGTTCCATTGATGCTGCAACCGATCGACTTTGCAGCTATGTATCAAGCGAATTTGTCTCGCCAAGTTGAAGAGGCGCAAGACACCGTTGATGGTCTGACTGAGCCGCACGGTTACGCTTAAATTTATCCGTTATCGATCGCTAAAACAAAACGCCCCCTTTTGGGGGCGTTTTTTTAGGCTTTCCACAACGATTCTTTAAGCGTGTCTATAAATGCCGCATGCACCGCCAATTCTTCCGCCGTAGGCGCAAAAACACGAGCCTCACGCTGCTGGCGTTTTTCAATTTGAATTTCCGGTTCATCTTCGATGGTTTCATCGACACCCAAACCAAGACCCGTTTGTCGTCCGCCCATCAGTTCCAGATACACATCGGCCAGCAAGCGCGCATCCAATAACGCGCCGTGTAATTGACGATCTGAAATATCGATGCCGAAACGCCGACACAGTGCGTCAAGGTTGGCCTGCGCGCCGGGAAATTTTTTGCGCGCCATCTGCACCGTATCGATAGAACGTGACATTTCCAACGCTGGCTTGCCAAGGTTTTCAAGTTCCCAGTTCAAAAACCCCATGTCGAACGCAGCGTTATGAATAACCAGCGGCGCGTCGCCAATGAACGTTAAAAAATCGTCCGCGACTTTGTCAAAGGATAGGTGACCTTTTAAAAACTCTTCGGAAAGACCGTGAACCCTAAAGGCCTCTTCCGGCATATCGCGCCCGGGATTGATATAAGCGTGAAACACTTCACCGGTGGCGATGTGATTGGTCATTTCCACACAGCCGATTTCCACCACCCGGTGTCCCGACTTTGGGTTTAAACCCGTGGTTTCCGTATCCAGTGCGATTTCACGCATTCTAACTTCCAGTTCAATTTTAAAGGCTCCACCTATCGGCCCCAGTGGGGAGTCCAGGCATGACCTTTCAGGGATCTACACACTTTGACGACCTTGGCGATTTGGCGCAAGGACTGCCCGCGTGTCGCACCGGTTGTGACGACAAATTCAGCTAAACGACACTTGATCTCATCGGGGGCCTGGCGCTCGAGTATGGCTTTTAGTTTTTTTTCCGTCATCCCGACCCGACGCATCACGCGTTGGCGTTGTACGCGCTCAGGCGCGGACATCACCACCACTGCATCAACACGCGGACGACCGTCTGTTTCATACAAAAGCGGAATATCCAGGACGACCAAGCGCGCGCCGCATCTTTGACCGTTCTGCAAAAAGCGTCGCTGGTCTTGACGCACCAAAGGATGAAGCATAGCTTCCAATTTACCAAGACCCCGATCATCGCCCAACACCTGATCGGCGAGCTTTTGACGATCCACGCCGCCGCCCTTATCGATCACGCCGGGAAAAGACGCCTCAATCTGATCTGTGGCTGCGCCGCCCGGTCCCATTAAACGGTGCACACACACATCAGCATCATGTACGAATACGCCAAAATGACGGAAGCACTTCGCGCCCCAAGTTTTGCCCATACCGATAGAGCCAGTGAGACCTAAGATAAACATCGCTCATACACCGGCCAAAACGTGATTGCGCAAAGCGCTTGTGACGTCGGGAAGACGGCCAAACCAGGCCTCAAAACCAGGACGGGCCTGATGCAACAACATACCAAGACCATCCACCGTTGGATTTGAACGTAAACGCGCGCGGGCCAACAAATCCGTTTCAAGCGGTGCATAAATAATGTCATTGACCACCGCAGTGGTCGGCAGCGCAGATAAATCCAAATCCAGCGGATGCTGACCTGTCATGCCCAAAGTGGTGGTGTTGGCGAGCAGGCTTGCACCATCCAAATAATCAGCGCGGCAGTCCCACTCGCCGACATGCAATATGCCAGAGCCGATACCGCTTAGTTCATCAGCCAGCTGTTCGGCACGGGCTTTGGTTCGGTTGAGCAAACGAATTTCCGGCGCGCCGGCGTCAAGCAGTGCTGCGATCACCGCGCGTGCGGCGCCACCTGCGCCTAAGATCACCGCGGGTCCATTTGATGGTTTAAAATCAGACCAGCCGGCTTTTAAATTTTCCAAAAAACCAAAGCCATCGGTATTGAATCCATAAAGCGAGCCGTCATCACGCACGACCACGGTATTGACCGCACCGATACGGCGCGCCAAAGGGTGAACCTCGTCAACACTCGCCAACGCGGCTTCTTTGTGCGGCACCGTGACGTTAACCCCAGCAAAGCCATCGGCTTGCAGGTTTTTTAACTGTCCGGCTAAATTTTCGGGCGTGACGGAAATGCGCACATATTCGCCCGCAATACCGTATTGTTTAAGCCAAAAACCATGTACCCGTGGCGACAACGAATGGTCAACGGGCCAGCCCATAACGCCAGCGCGTTTAAAGTTTGATTGGTGTGAAGGGGGTGTGTCGATCATGTGCTCAGTATAAAGACATCCGCACATCGTCGACAAAATATTTTGCGCCTAATCAAGAGCGCCAATTTGATCATTAAGTTGGTTCCACGACATAAATAAATCGTGTCCAGCTTCTTTAATTTTATCTAAATATGGCTCCGGATCGCTAAGGGTCCCGTTGTGTTTTTCGATCCAGGCTTGGCCAGCAATATGATGAAGGTTTTTATGAATCTTTTTCACCATCTGAAATTCAGGCAAATCCTCAAACGCCACACCATCGCCATAAATCCACCGACCAATATAGCATTTATCATCACAGACAACCTCATGCTCAACAAGCTCAACACCTTCATCACGCAGAGCTGCGGAGAGTTTTTCCAGCCATTTATGATGTTGGTCAACGGCATCGGGAAAGTGCAAAACGGTCATAATCACGCGGACCTCAGCTGATACATAAATACATCATAATAATGTGTTTTGACGACCATAAAGGTTACGGTTACTGGAAGGTCAAAAGAAATAACCTATCAGAGTATAGGGATTATTCCGTTAAAGGGCGAGGGCGCCGCGCATGCGCAAAAAATTCAAGACATTGATCAACGGCAACCCCAAAACAGTGAAAAAATCACCCTCAACGCTTTCGAACAATTGCGCGCCAATACTCTCTAAATGGTACGCACCGACGCTTGAAACGATGTCCTGACCAACACATTGTAAGTAATTTTGCAAAAAAGCATCGCTGAAATTGCGCATCTTCAAATCGGCATGATCGTGAAAAGACCACATCTCTTCACCGTTACAAACGATGCTGACTGCGGAAATCAAACGATGTTCACGGCCACGCAGGTATATGAGCTGGTCTTTCGCGCGTTCAGTGGAGCCGGGTTTGTCGAGAATATCATCGGCCACCGCCAACACCTGATCCGAACCAATCACCAAAGCATCACTGTGGCGCGCACTCACCACCAAGGCTTTTTCCAAAGCTAATTTTTGCGCCAAGCCCTCAACAGAACCCGACCAGTTTTCCTTAACTGCGACTTCGTCCACATCGGCCGGATCGCAAATGTGGCGTACGCCAGCGTCTTTAAGCATGCGGGTGCGGGCTCGGCTGGCCGACGCCAAAACGATTTCCGGTGCGCCCTTAGGCCTCAGCATCTAAACGTTCATTATATAGGTTTAAAATGGTCGCCGCCGTTTCTTCCACCGATTTGCGGCTGACATCGATCACTGGCCACTTATGTTCGGCGTACAAACGCTTGGCTTCGCGCATTTCTTGAGCCACAGCGTCGGGATCGATGTAATCGGTCTCTTCGGTGTGGCCTTGCATTTTTAAACGTTGGCGTCGGATTTCCACCAAACGCCGCGGATCTTTGATTAAGCCGACGATCAGCGGACGATTGGCCTGAAGCGCTTCATCGGGCAGCGCCATGCCCGGAACGATCGGTACGTTTGCGGCTTTGATTCCACGATTGGCGAGATAAATACACGTCGGCGTCTTGGTCGTGCGCGACACCCCCATCAACACCACATCGGCATCGTCGATATCGTGCATAGACTGACCGTCATCGTGGGCCAACACAAAATGCAGTGCGGCGATCTTGGAAAAATAATCGGCATCCATAACATGTTGGCTGCCGGGGCGGTGTTCGCGTTCGACGCCTAAATAATTGCCCAGTTGACCAAGCACCGGATTGAGCAAATCAATGCACGGCACTTTGCTTTTTTTACAACCAAACACCAGTTTTTCCGTTAGATCGTCATCGACCAGGGTGAAAATGACAAAACCGGGGTTGGCCGCGATCTCAGCTAGGATTTCATCAATCTGGGTGAGATTGCGCACCATGGTCCAACGTTTTTCAATCACCTCAACGTCGGGAAATTGAACCAAGCATGCGCGCGCGACCACATCCAGCGTTTCACCAGTGCTGTCCGAAATTTTATGCAAGATCAATGACGTCATCTTAAGCCCAGAACTTTCTGATCTAACGGGTCAAGTGAGGGCCTTTTTCAGCCGGGAAAACATGTGGACAAAACGAGGTCGAATTAAATTATTGAAGTTATGCCAGGATAACTCGGTTCTTTTTAGCGTCTTGATCCCCAGTGTACAAGATTCTCCACGATCCCAAGACATCTGATGCTGGGACGTGAATCAAAAAACTAATCCCCACAGTTCACAGGTTTCAAAGGCGCCCTCACACGGCGGTTTTTATGGTTAATAAAGTGTTATGCAGAGGCTTAGGACCCACATATCAACCAGGCCGCATAAGGCTGTGCATGAAACGCGGGAAAACGCCTGAACAAAAAGAAATCCCCGATATCCACGCTACTACAACAACAACATCCTTTTTATTTATCTAAATATATTGTTTGTTAGGGGCTCTCAAAAACGGGATAACTTATCAGAAATCAGGATTTATCAGACGTGACCAAACGGTTCCTTCAAGCTCTTCAAGGTGAAACTCTCAGCCCTCCACCCATGTGGCTGATGCGTCAGGCTGGACGGTACTTGCCTGAATATCGTGAAATCCGCAGCAACGCGAAGAATTTCCTGCATTTTTGTTATACCCCCGATTTGGCTGTCGAAGTGACTTTGCAGCCATTGCGGCGCTATGCGTTTGACGCCGCGATTTTGTTTTCCGACATTTTGGTGATCCCCGATGCGTTGGGTCAAAAGGTCGAATTCGTTACCGGTCAGGGTCCGCAGCTGGAACCGATCAAAAACGAAGCCCAACTGGAAGCCGTGCTCGATCCCAGTAATTTACATGAACACTTGGCTCCGGTTTATGAAACCGTGCGTCGGCTTTCCCAAGAAATTCCCGACACCACCGCTTTGATCGGCTTTGCCGGTGCGCCGTGGACGGTCGCGACGTATATGGTTGAAGGAAAAGGCAGTAAAAATTACGAAGAAATCCGTTCGATTGCCTATACCGATCCGATGTTTTTCCAACGTTTGATCGATATGTTGGTGGAAAGCACCTCGATGTATTTGATCGAACAGGCGCACCGCGGCGCAGAATGTCTGCAGGTGTTTGACAGCTGGGCCGGTGTTTTGTCCGAACAGCAATTTTACAAATGGTCGATTGAGCCGATGGCGCGCATCGTCGAACGCGTCAAAGCGGTGCATCCAAATGTGCCGATCATCGGTTTTCCGCGCGGTGCGGGCCCATTGTACGAAAATTACATTCGTGAAACCAAAGTTGATGGCATTGGGCTTGATCACACGGTGCCGTTAGAATGGGCGCGTGACGTGTTGCAACCTTTGACCACCGTTCAGGGCACATTGGATAATTTGTTGTTGGTTGCCGGCGGAGAGCAGATGGAGCGTGAAGTTGCGCGCATCCTTGAGATTTTGGGCGAGGGTCCCTTTATCTTCAATCTTGGCCACGGCATCGTGCCGCAAACGCCACCGGAACATGTTGAGCGGTTGTGCGCTTTGGTGCGAGGCGAATCCTAAAAATTGCGAAGCCTGAATTAAGTTTGGAGACTTCCATGAAACGTTTGGCGATCGTTCTTTTCAATCTGGGCGGTCCGGATCAGTTGGAAGCGGTTGAACCGTTTCTCTACAATTTGTTCATGGACCCTGCGATTATCGGTGTCTCGCAACCGTTGCGTTGGATGCTGGCAAAGCTGATTTCCAAACGCCGTGCGCCTTTGGCTCAAGATATTTACAAACACATTGGTGGAAAATCGCCGCTGTTGGATTTGACCCTTGAGCAAGCCCGCGCGCTGGAAACCGCTGTACGCGGCGATTTTAAAGACGTCGAAGTCCAAGCGTTCGTGTGTATGCGCTATTGGCATCCGATGAGCGACGCGGTAGCCAAAGATGTCAAAGCGTTTGAACCAGACCAAATCATCATGCTGCCACTGTATCCCCAATTTTCCACCACCACCACGGAAAGTTCCTTTTCAGATTGGGATCGTGCGGCGGCGATGGCGGGCATCACCGCGCCGAGTAAGCGGATCTGTTGTTATCCGGTTGAACCCGGTTTGATCGACGCCCAGGCGCAATTGTTGAAAACAGCATTGGATGAAGCCCGCGCACAAGCCGGCGACACCCCGATTAGGGTTTTGTTTTCGGCTCATGGATTGCCGAAAAAGATCGTTGATAAAAAAGGCGACCCTTATCCACAACATGTCGAGCAAGGCGCTGCGGCGATCGTCGAGCAGTTCGCAGAGCCGATAAATGATTGGCTGGTCAGTTATCAAAGCCGGGTCGGACCCTTAGAATGGATTGTACCATCGACCGACGATGAAATTCGTCGCGCCGGTCGCGATGGCGTGGCATTGGTGATTTTACCGATTGCTTTCGTTTCCGAGCATTCCGAAACATTAGTGGAATTGGATATTGAATACAAAGAGTTAGCGGATGAATGCGGCGTTAAAGTTTATGTCCGCGTACCCGCCGTAGCCACCCATGAAGCGTTCATCAATGGATTGGCGCACGTGGTTCAAAGTACGCTCACTGAAGATCAGATTTTGTGTCCCGCTGGTAAAGCGACGCGGATTTGCGCTAAGGATGCAAAAGCCTGTCCCATGGGCTTGCTCTAACCGCTGGAACGAGTAAACTCCAGCCCACGACACTCACCATCCATAAATGACTGCTCAAAAGGGTCCCTACATGCTTGAAAATCTGCTGCTTGAAGGCGATGCCTACAACTGGGTCAAAGCCTTGCACGTGATTTCTGTGATCGCATGGATGGCGGGACTGCTCTATCTGCCGCGTTTATTTGTTTATCACACTCAATCTCAAGTGGGTTCGAATCAATCGGAAACGTTCAAAACCATGGAACGGCGCCTAATGCGCGCGATCATGAATCCGGCAATGATTTTCACATGGATTTTTGGATTGTGGATGTATTACAGCTTGGGTGCGTGGACCGAAGGCTGGGCGCACGCGAAATTGAGCCTGGTTGTGTTAATGACCATTTTTCATATGTTTTTGTCCAAATGGCGTAAAACCTTTGAACGTGACGCCAATCAACGCCCGGAAAGCTTTTATCGTATTTCCAATGAAGTTCCGACGGTGTTGATGATCGCGATTGTGATCTTTGTGATTGTTAAACCGTTTTAACACCGATCTATACACATTCTTTCTCATACGAAATCGCCTTTGACTTCAAAACCAGCTTCAGGTATTTGTTGTTGTGAAATTCAAGCGGCTCGTCCCTTACACTTCATAAGTAGCCGCCTTCCTGTCTGAATACTTTATCCCACCTAAATCAGACGGTTTTCCAAACTTCCCTTTTTTAGCCGTGTGGCGTCTCGCCAGTTTTATCCGGCCTCATCTCTCCCTTTCACGATTCAAAAACGGGTTCAGCTATGAATCTCAAAGAACTTAAACAGAAATCTCCGGCCGATCTGTTGGCCTTTGCCGAAAAACTGGAAATCGAAAACGCCAGTTCTCTGCGCAAACAAGACATTATGTTCGCCATTCTCAAACGGCTGGCTGAGCAAGGCACAGCGATCTATGGCGAAGGCGTGCTGGAAGTTTTGCAAGACGGCTTTGGATTTCTGCGTAGCCCCGAAGCAAACTATCTGCCGGGTCCTGATGACATTTATGTCTCGCCCAGTCAGGTGCGGCGCTTCGGTTTGCGCACCGGCGACACCGTGGAAGGCGAAATTCGCAGCCCCAAAGACGGCGAGCGTTATTTTGCGCTGTTGAAGGTCAACACCATCAACTTTGAAGATCCGGGCGCTGTGCGTCACCGCATCAACTTCGATAATCTCACGCCGCTCTATCCCGATGAGCGCCTGACGATGGAAGTTGAAAATCCCGAAAACAAAGATTTCACCGGGCGGATCATGGATTTGATCACGCCGATCGGTAAAGGTCAGCGTGCTTTGGTCGTGGCCCCGCCGCGCACCGGCAAAACGGTGATGTTGCAAAATATTGCTCACGCGCTGGCGGCCAATCACCCGGAAAGCTATCTGATTGTTTTGCTGATCGATGAGCGCCCTGAAGAAGTCACCGATATGGCGCGCTCGGTCAAAGGCGAAGTCATCAGCTCGACGTTTGATGAGCCTGCGGCGCGTCACGTTCAAGTCGCGGAAATGGTCATTCAAAAAGCCAAACGTTTGGTCGAACATAAACGTGATGTGATCATTTTGCTGGATTCCATCACCCGCCTGGCACGCGCCTACAACACTGTGGTGCCGAGTTCTGGCAAGGTGTTGACCGGCGGTGTTGACGCCAACGCCCTGCAACGCCCAAAGCGCTTCTTTGGTGCCGCACGTAACGTTGAAGAGGGTGGTTCTATGACCATCATCGCCACCGCGCTGATCGATACAGGCTCGCGCATGGACGAAGTCATCTTCGAAGAATTCAAGGGTACCGGTAACTCGGAAATCATCTTGGATCGCAAAGTCAGCGACAAACGCATCTTCCCGGCCATTGACATCACCAAGTCGGGCACACGCAAAGAAGAGCTGTTGGTCGACAAAGGCACCCTGTCGAAAATGTGGGTTTTGCGCCGCATTCTCATGCCGATGGGCGTCACCGACGCAATGGAATTCCTCATGGGCAAAATGCGCGAAACCAAAAACAACAACGATTTCTTCGACACCATGAACACTTAACGTTTACGGCGAAGACACAAACAAAAAACCCCGGCCACTCAATTTGAGCAGCCGGGGTTTTTTTGTGCGTTTATTTTTAAGGGATCAGCACCGTTGATCCGGTTGTTTTACGCGCTTCCAAATCCATGTGGGCTTGGGCGGTTTCTGACAGCGGATATTCCTGGTGAATTTCAACTTTGACCACGCCGGATGACACAACGTCGAACAACTCGTCGGCCATAGCGACTAGATTTTTACGCTCGGCGATATAGTCGAATAACGTTGGGCGGGTGAGGTATAGCGAGCCCATTTTGCCCAATAAGGCAGGTTGGAACGGATCGACCGGCCCTGAAGCATTGCCATAAGTGACCATGGTGCCGCGCTTTTTCAAGCAAGCCAAGCTGTCCATGAAGGTGTCTTTGCCGATTGAATCATAAACCACATTGACGCCGCCGCCGTCGGTGAGGTCCATCACTTTGTCTTTGAAGTTTTCATCACGATACAAAATCGTGTGGTCGCAGCCGTGGGCTTTGGCCAGCGCGGCTTTTTCAGCACTGCCGACGGTGCCGATCACGGTGGCGCCCAAATGCTTGGCCCATTGACACACAATCAAGCCCACGCCGCCAGCTGCTGCGTGCATTAAAATCGTGTCGCCCGCTTGGACTCGATAAGTTTGGCGCAGCAGATACTGTGCGGTCAAACCCTGCAACATCATCGCCGCAGCGGTTTTGTCAGCGATAGTGTCAGGAACTTTCACCACCCGCTCGGCGGCGAGGTTGCGCAATTGCGCGTATGCGCCGGGCGGTTGGGATGCGTATGCGACGCGATCACCAACGTTTAAACCCTCGACGCCTTCACCAAGCGCATCAACCACGCCAGCGCCTTCCATGCCGATGGGTGTCGGTAGCGCAGGCAGAGGATAGAGCCCGGTGCGCATGTAAACATCGATGAAGTTCAATCCTATGGCGGTGTGGCGGATGCGTATTTCTCCAGCCGCGGGGTTGGTTACGTCAATATCGTCGAATTTGAGAACTTCGGGGCCACCAGCGGCGTGGACGCGCACGGCTTTGCAGGTACTCATGTGGGAGGTCTCCTAAAGATAGCCTTCAAGGCGTAACAGTTGGGTTTTGGTGTCCAGACCGCCGTCGCCGGTATAGCCGCCGAGCGAATTTTGCGCGACCACGCGGTGACAGGGGATGAAGATCGGAATGGGATTGGCTCCGCAAGCATTACCGACGGCGCGTGGCGATGAGCTCAGCGCACGGGCGATCTCGCCATAGGTCTTCACCTGACCGGGTTTGATTTTTTGCATTTCTGTCCACACCTGGCGTTGAAAATCAGTGCCGCCGGGATCAAGTGGAAGCGACTTAAAGCTGTCCGCGCCGCTCTGAAAATAATCACGCAACGCTTGGGCGGCTTGATTGAGGACCGGGTTGTCGCTGGTGCGCCCAGTATCGAAACCCTGGCCCCAGTCGAGCGCAATGATGTTACCGCCGTCTTCGAACAGAGTTAGATCGCCAACCGGGCTTTTGATGCAAAGCGTTTCCATGGGTGGACTTTACAGGCCCTTGAGCTGGGCGATCAAGGCATCCTCGTTAATGACCGGTGGTGAGCACGTTCCGGCGCGACAAACATAGGCTGCGGCTTTTCCGTCGACTGTGGTTTTGCCGTATGCAGGATGACTGGCACCATGGTTGTTTTCGCCGTCGGTGCGAATCAACACATGTAATGTGCTGGGCGAAGAAAACACGGCCCTGATGAGCGGCGCGCAATTACCGTTCATTCCCGCGACCACCACCTGTGCGCCTTCGCTCAACAGTTCGAATGCGTTCAATAAGGTCGGCATATTCGCCACGGCGTTGGCGCTTTCAGCGGGAAAGGCGTTGATGACGTCTTCGGCGCGGGATCGAAAGGCATCATCGCCGGTGATTAGATAGAGGCGCGCTAACACGTCCGCCATCGTTCCGTTGCCGCTGGGCACGGCGTTGTCAGCGCATTGGCGGGTGCGGGTGATGACGTCGGTGACGTCGCGTGCACTTAAACAATAACCGCCATCATCATCGCACCAAAACAAATCGCTGGCCTGATGGGCCCAGGCTTCGCATTGCGTCAGGTAGGCCTCATCGCCAGTGGTTTCATACAGATACAGCGCCGCACGGCTCATGTGCGCCAGATCGTCGAGCACCGCGTTGTGACGTGCTTGGCCCTTTGCCCAACTGCGGCTCAGCCGTCCATTGTTGACCATGTGTTTCGAGACAAAGGCAAAGGCGGTTTCGGCGGCGACAATCCAGTCGGGCTCACCCAAGATCGCGCCGGCTTTGGCCAGGGCCTGGATCATCAATCCATTGAGATCGGCGAGCACTTTGTCGTCGCGCGCGGGGTTGGGGCGCGTTGCGCGCGCGGTGAAGAGCTTGTTTCGCGCATCGGCCAACATACCTTCGATGGCGGGATCGTTGGGGTAGGGCTTAACACGTGAGATCACATTAGCGCCCGGACCGCCCTCGGACCAGTTCCCGCGGCTGGAAATTCCATACGTTTGTTTGAACAGCGGCGCCATGTCGGTCAGCAGTTCATCGATTTCGTCTTGGGTCCAAATGTAAAACAGACCTTCTTCATTGTGGCCGTCCGCATTGAGCGTATCGGCATCGAGGGCGGAGGCAAACGCATATCCTTCAGCGTTGTCAAAGACCTTCATGTCGCGCAAAACCCAATCAATGGTTTCGCGAATGCGGGCCTCATACAGCGGTGATTTGCTTTCTTTCCAGACCTCGGCCAGCAGGCTGATCAGCTGGGCGTTGTCGTAGAGCATCTTTTCAAAATGTGGCACCAACCATTTATCATCCGTCGAATAGCGCGCAAAGCCGCCACCAATGTGGTCAAAGATACCGCCTTGGCACATATGATCGAGGGTGTTGATCACTGCATCGCGATAAAGATCAAGGCCTGTGCGGCGCCAGGCGCGCCACAACAGATGCATCATGGGGGGTTGAGGGAACTTCGGCGCACCGCGAAACCCGCCAAAGGTCGGATCGATGGTGCGCAAAACGCCATCGGCAACCTCATCGACGACGCCCAGGGTCAATGCTTTGCCCTTCATGGATGTCGACAGGGCTTTGAGCGCATCGCGGATCACCGCGACGTTGCTGATGACTTGCTCTGAATTGCTATTCCACGCCCCAGCGATGCCGTCCAAAACCTGCATGAATCCCGGTCGGCCATAACGTTCTTCGGGGGGGAAATAAGTGCCGCCCCAAAAGGGGTCGCCGTCGGGGGTCAAAAACATCGTCAGCGGCCATCCGCCAGGCTGACGCATAAGGTTGAGCGCCGATTGGTAAATGATATCGAGGTCCGGGCGTTCTTCCCGATCGATTTTAACGTTGATGAACATCTCGTTCATACGGGTGGCAATTTCTGGGTTTTCAAAACTTTCGTGCGCCATAACGTGGCACCAGTGACAGGACGAGTATCCGATGGACAATAAAATCGGCTTGCCTGTTGCGTGAGCGGCCTCTAAAGCCTCCTCACCCCAAGGATACCAGTCGACGGGATTGTCTTGGTGTTGCAGCAAATAGGGGCTGGTCTCTTGGGCCAGTCTGTTTTTGGGCATGATCAAGCGCCTTATGAAGCACGTCTTAATATGAATTTATCGTGTAATGCCACCGTGTCATGGCGGGAACGTTGCGCAATGTTCCCTGCTTGCTTACTTTGTGTGAGCACGGTCCAGTTACAACCTCTAAAGCACCCAGCTTCAAGCCCCTAACCATCGAGAACAATACATATGACCGACCCACAAGCTTATTATCGTCTGCACATATTTTGTTGCACCAATGAACGACCTGAAAAGCATCCACGCGGTTCCTGCGCCAGCCTCGGTTCGGTGAAATTGCGAAACTATATGAAGGCGCGGGCTAAAGAGCTGGGCTTAGAGGGTGTGCGCATCAACTCGGCGGGGTGCTTGGATCGTTGTGAATTGGGACCTGCCGTTGTGGTGTACCCCGAGGGCGTCTGGTACGCGATCAAGACGTTTCAAGATGTAGACGCCATTCTTGAAGACCACGTCCAGAACGGTAAACGAGTCGATCGACTGGTGCTGCAGCCCGATCAATAAAATAGCAAGCAATGTAAAGTGCGACAATAGGGCGGTTCCAATGACATCTGAAACCATATATGCGTTGGCCAGCGGAACGGGCCGGTCCGGTGTTGCGGTGATCCGCGTTTCTGGCCCGGGGGCGGGGGCGGCGCTGTGTAAACTGACGGGACAAAAGCTTCCTCAGCCGCGCCTCGCCAAACTGTCACGATTGCGCCACCCGACAACGACTGAAGTCCTGGATGATGCTTTGGTGTTGTGGTTTGTCGCACCGGCTAGTTTTACTGGCGAGGATGTCGTTGAGCTTCATGTGCATGGCGGTCTTGCGGTGGTCGATGGCATTTTGGCGGCGTTATCGAGCCTTGAGGGCTTGCGATTGGCGGAGGCCGGGGAATTCACCCGCCGTGCTTTTGAGAACGCCAAGCTTGACTTGACCCAAGTGGAAGGTCTCGCCGACTTGATCGAGGCCGAAACCCAAGCGCAAAAAAAGCAAGCCTTGCGTCAGTGTGAAGGCGAGCTTGGGCGTTTATACGACGGCTGGCGTGAGCAGCTGGTGCGCGCGTTGGCGCATTTTGAAGCGGAGCTCGATTTTAGCGACGAAGAACTACCTGAACAACTACACGCCGCCGTCATGGATAGGGTGCGCAATCTGCATGCCCAAGTGGTTGCGCATTTGGCCGATGGGCGCAAAGGGGAGCGGCTGCGCGATGGCGTGCGCCTGGCGATCATCGGCCCGCCGAACGCGGGTAAATCCTCACTGATGAATGCTCTGGCGCAGCGAGATGCGGCTATTGTTTCTGACATTGCCGGTACCACCCGTGATGTGGTTGAGGTTCATTTGAATTTATCGGGCTATCCGCTTTTGGTCGCCGATACGGCGGGCCTGCGCGACACCGGCGATGCCATCGAACAAGAAGGGGTGCGCCGGGCGAAGTTGTGGGCGGAGGGTGCGGACATCACCTTGGCGGTTTTTGACGGCGCGGCTTTGCCAGGGCTGGACTCGACCACAAGGGCTTTGTTGGCCCAAGACACATTGGTTGCGATCAATAAGGCGGACATCCTGGCAACGGCCGCGCCGGAGTTTATCGATGGACACCCGGTTTGGCCGCTGTCTGTTCGAACGGGGCAGGGACTTGATCGGCTTTTGGCGCGACTGGGTGAGTTGGTCGCAGATCGTTGTCGTGTTGGGAGTGATGGTCCGGCACCAACCCGTGCGCGCCACCGTGAGGCCTTGACGCGCACGGCACAGGCGCTTGAGCGTTTTTTGCTGCGTGATAATGCCGAACATATAGGCGCTGAACTTGAAGCCGAAGACCTTCGCCTTGCTGCTCGTGAGTTGGGGCGTATCACCGGTAGGGTTGGTGTTGAGGATTTGCTCGATGTTATTTTTCGCGATTTTTGCATCGGCAAATAACCCGCTCTTGTTCAGTGCCCTATGAATCATAAGCGCTGTTTCAGGGACGCAATGTTTCACGTGAAACATTTCGGCGGCGGTGATGCACGGGGTGTTTGACTTAGGGGGTACGCGCACCTAAGTTCCGCTCCATGAAGATTTCTGACCACAATACTTTTGACGTCGCGGTGATTGGCGGCGGTCATGCTGGTGCAGAGGCCGCGGCTGCGGCTGCGCGCATGGGTGCGAAAACGTTACTGGTGACGCATCGTCTCGCCACTGTGGGTGAGATGTCGTGCAATCCCGCCATCGGCGGATTGGCCAAAGGACAACTGGTCAAAGAGGTCGATGCGCTTGACGGCATTATGGGTCGGGCGGCGGATCGCGGCGGCATTCAGTTTCGCATGCTCAACCGGTCCAAAGGCCCTGCGGTGCGCGGTCCGCGCGCGCAGGCGGATCGTAAATTGTACCGCGAAGCGGTTCAGTCGTTATTGGCGGAACAAGAAAACCTGACGATGCTTGAGGCGTCGGTTGAAGATATTGTGCTGGATGACAATAACGCGGTGTGCGGGATCAAACTTGCCACTGGCGAGACTGTGAACGTTGGTGCCGTGGTTTTGACCACGGGCACATTTTTGCGCGGATTGATTCACCTGGGGCCAGAGACCTTTCCGGCGGGTCGTGCTGGCGATCCGCGCGCTGTCGGTCTGGCGTACACATTGCGGCGCTTGGGCTTTGCTATGGGCCGGCTGAAAACCGGCACCCCGCCACGTCTTGATGGCAACACCATCAATTGGGCTAGTCTGAAAGCGCAACCCGGCGACGTTGATCCGGAGCCGTTTTCGTTTTTAACAGATGCCATAACCCAGCGGCAGATCGATTGCTACATCACCACGACGACGGCGGAGGGTCATGCGCTGATCCAGGCCAACTTGGACCGAAGCCCCATGTATTCTGGGCAGATTGAAAGCACTGGCCCGCGTTACTGTCCGTCCATCGAAGACAAGGTTGTGCGTTTTTCCGAACGTAGCGGTCACCAGATCTTTCTTGAGCCCGAAGGCTACGACGACCCTACGGTCTATCCCAATGGTATTTCAACCTCGTTGCCGCGTGATGTGCAGCTGGCTTTGTTAAAAACGATCCCTGGTCTTGAAAAAACCAGGATGCTTCAGCCCGGTTACGCCATCGAGTATGATTTTGTCGATCCGCGTGAGCTAGACTCGACCTTACAAACGCGCCGTGCGCCGGGCTTGTTTCTGGCAGGCCAAATCAACGGCACCACTGGATACGAAGAGGCCGCGGCTCTGGGTTTGATGGCGGGCGTTAATGCGGCGCTGAAAGCCGGGGCAGGGGAGCAAACGTTTGTTCTGGACCGGTCCGAGGCGTACATCGGCGTGATGATTGATGACTTGGTGACGCTTGGCACTCAAGAGCCGTACCGCATGTTTACGTCCCGCGCAGAGTATAGATTGCGTTTACGTGCCGACAATGCCGATCGGCGGTTAACCGAACGCGGCGTTTCTATTGGCTGTGTCGGTTCGCAGAGAACCAGGGCATTTCGCGCCAAAGAGCAAGACATCTTGGCGGCGCTTGATATGATCGAGAATGTTCAGGCGACGCCTGTCGAACTGGCGAAGCACGGCCTGAAAATTAATCAAGACGGTCAACGACGTACGGCCAAGCAACTGTTGGCGTACCCAGATGTCGAATGGACGCAACTTGAATTGATTTGGCCGCAACTGGCTGACCTGGCGCCAATGGCAAAAGAACAAGCGGATATCGAGGCGCGCTATAGTGTTTATCTCGATCGTCAGGACGCCGATGTTCATGCGTTTCGCAAAGACGAGGCGTTGTCGTTGCCATCGAGTTTAGATTATGACGTCATCAACGGTTTGTCCAATGAGGTTCGGGCTAAGCTTAAAGCGGTTCGGCCCACGACGCTTGGCCAAGCGGCGCGCATTTCCGGTGTCACGCCTTCAGCATTAACATTGTTGTTGTCCTACGTACGCCGCGGTACTCATCAAAAATCAGCTTAAGTATTTGTTGGTGAAAGCGGATGCACAATGTTTCACGTGAAACATTGCTCTATCGAAAGGTCTCGCGCATGAATGATGAAGCCCCTTCGTCCGTAAAGTCTGCTGCCGATTTCCAGGCTGTGACCGGTGTGTCGGACGACGCGGTTGCGCGGTTGCAGATATATGCTGATCTGCTGGTGAAGTGGCAGGCGAAAATCAATCTGGTGGGGCCGGATACGCTCCCGGATCTGTGGAATAGGCATATGCTTGACAGCGCACAAATCGCACCGTTGATCGCGCATGGAAATAAAGTTGTGGATTTTGGAAGCGGCGCAGGATTTCCCGGTTTGGTTCTTTCTTGCCTGGATCCGACGCTGGATATTCAGCTGGTTGAGAGCGATCAGCGCAAGTGTGCATTTATGCGCGAAGTCAACCGGGCCGCGGGCTGTGGCGTCACCGTTCACAATGAACGGATTGAAAACCTAGAGCCTCTGGCCGCCGATGTGGTGACGTCACGGGCGCTGGCGTCCTTGGATAAACTTTTAGCGTTCGCCGAGATGCACAGCTTATCCACAGGGATATACCTGTTTTTAAAGGGAAAGCGTTGGTCCGAAGAATTGACCGAAGCGGAAAAAACCTGGAAGATGCGCGTCCTTCATCACCCCAGTCGGACCGATCCGGCGGGCATGATCCTTGAACTGAGAGAGTGCACCCGACGTCATGAGCATCTGGAATAAAGTGCCCAAGAAAAATATGGGCGGCACCATAGGGGATATCATCAACATGCCCGAACCTGAAAAAGGCCCACGCATCATTGCTGTGGCCAATCAGAAGGGCGGGGTGGGCAAAACCACAACCGCTATCAACTTGGCGACCGCGCTTGCGGCGGTGAAGCAGCGTGTGCTGATTATCGACCTTGACCCGCAAGGCAACGCATCGACGGGACTGGGCGTCGACCGTAAAAACCGCCGCCTGGATACCTATCGGATGGTCATTGATGGCGTACCAATGCGCGAGGCGGTCCAGCATTCCAGCGTTCCCGGCCTCGATATTATTCCAGCCGGAATGGACTTGTCCGGAGCGGAGTTGGAGCTGGTGAACTTGGATGAGCGTGAGCACCAACTGCAAAAGGCCATCGGTGGCGGCGCCGAGGACTACGACTATGTTCTGATCGACTGTCCGCCGGCATTGGGGCTGTTGACGTTGAACGCGATGGTCGCATCACAAGCGATCTTGGTGCCGCTGCAGTGTGAGTTTTTTGCTCTGGAAGGTTTGAGCCACTTACTTAAAACCGTCGAACGGGTGAAGAGCGTTTTCAATCCTGATTTGGAAATTCAGGGCATTGTGCTGACGATGTTCGACAAGCGTAACAAACTGTCGGACCAGGTTGCGGCGGATGTCCGCGAATATTTTGGCGATAAAGTTTATAAAACGGTGATCCCACGCAACGTGAGGGTTTCGGAAGCGCCGTCGCACGGCAAGCCCGTGCTGATGTACGATATGAAATGTGCGGGCTCACAAGCGTATCTGCACTTGGCGGGTGAGGTTCTGCGCCGTGAAGGACACGTCAGCGTATAAGGTTAGGCGTGTAAGAAGGGTGCTTTGAGGAAATGAAAATGGCTGAGAAAAAATTGGGCATGGGCCTGTCCGCCTTGCTGGGTCAAGATGAGACGGAGTTTGCGGAGCTGGATCATGGGGAGGGTGCGAAGTCGGTTGCCGTTGGCCACCTGCATCCCGGTAAATATCAGCCGCGCCACAATTTTGGTGATGAGCAACTGCGCGACCTGTCAGAATCCATTCGCGAAAAAGGCGTTTTGCAGCCGCTTTTGGTGCGTCCGCATCCGCAACATGAGGGTGAGTTTGAAATCATCGCTGGTGAGCGCCGCTGGCGCGCCGCGCAAATGGCTCAAATTCACCAAGTACCTGTTATTATTCGTGATTTTGATGATAAAGAAACGCTCGAAGTCGCTTTGGTGGAAAACCTGCAGCGCCAAGATCTTTCGGCGCTGGAAGAGGCCGATGGTTACCATCGTTTGATGCATGAGTTTAGCCACACTCAAGAACAGCTCGCGCGGGCCTTGGGCAAAAGCCGCTCTCACGTGGCAAACACGTTGCGGCTATTGACGTTACCGGGCGACGTTAAAGATCTGCTTGAGACCGGTGATCTGAGCGCTGGGCACGCTCGCTGTTTGGTTGGCGTCAGCGGTGCGGTGGATTTGGCGAAAGAGGTGGTGCGCAAGGGGCTCAATGTGCGCCAGACGGAACAGCTGGTGAAGGCAGGCGGTGCGGTCAGCACAAAGCCAAAGGCCGCAAAGCCGGCTAAAGATAGCGATACAGTGGCGCTTGAGCACGACCTCGCCAATATGCTGGGCCTTAAGGTTCAAATTCAAGACAAGCGCGGCCGTGGGCAAGTTGTGATCCATTATGAAACGCTGGAGCAATTGGACGGAATTCTGGCGCGCCTGACCCATGGTGCGGGTTCTGACGAGAGTTAAGCACCAATTTCCTTGTGTTTACGTAATGAAACCAGGCTGAAAACATCTACATAGGCTGTTAAAAATGCCCATCTATTTGGTTTCCCATAACTTTCCCAGGCGTTAAGTTTGTGCAATTTATTGTCCATGGGGCAACCGCGGCATTATTGGGTGTCACTCTATGGATTTTTATCTGCACAAATAGCACATTAAACAGCTAACGCTTTGATTTGTTCAGTTTTTAATACTGATCGTATCTAGTTTCGCCGCTGCCCGGCTTTGGCGGCCTGAGCGATGGTCAGCATCGCGCGCCCACAAATGGCATTGGCAGGCAGGCCTGTCGTTTTGCAATCGATTTCAGCTTGCGTTAAAACCTCAAAAGCTCGCGAGAGCTTGGCTTCCGGCCACAAGTTCAGCTGCCTTTTAAAAGCATCGGCGAGTTTGAAAATAATTGGTGGACGTAAGGACCGCGTTGCCTGGTCAGCGTTATGGCCATTTGCCATTTGGCCGCGCGCGATGTGCAGGCGTTGAAAATGGCGTTCGGCCGCTCGAACCAACTGAACGGCGTTGATGCCTTCCGAAAGCACGCGGTTGAGGGAGGATTCGAGTTTTTGTGTATCACCGCTTGCCGCGCTGTAGACAACATCGTCGATACCGCTCGCCGCGGTGTCGCCGATGGCAGCACGCACGTCGTCTTCGCTGACTTGACCGGGCCCACCCATGTAAAGCGCCAGTTTTTCCAGCTCTCCGCGGGTTACGGAACGATCAGAGCCGAGATTTTGCACCAACAACGACATCGCGTTGCGATCAGCTGTGAGTTCAAAACGGGTCAGGCTTTCGCGGATGACGTCGGGCAAGGAGCGTAAATCGTCCGCGTAACAAGGGATGCAGGCGGCATTTTTTGCGGCTTCAAACAGTTTGCGAAGTTTTGAGCGTGGGTTGAGATCACCGGCATCCATCACCACCAAGGCGTCGGCAGGTGTGTCGAGTTCGAGAAAAGCTTTACATGCCGGAGCACATGCGTCGCCAGCCTGACGGATGCGCACCACCCGAGATCCGCCACCGAACGACATCGAGGCGGCTTCGTCTGCTAGGCGAGCGGGATCATTTTTGAGGTCGGTACCCGTGATTTCGACCACACGAAAGGGGTCGTTCAGATCATCGACCATCGTTTTGGCAAGACGTATCGCACGCTCACGCACCAAGCCTTCGTCGGGACCGAATACCAAGATGGCGCGCGCCGCAGGATCGGGTGCGCGCAGAAATCCTTCAATCTTGGCGTTGGTGATTTTCATGGCTGTTTGATATCAGAGCGGGTGCCGTTCGATTTACCAGGATGCTGAATCGCAGGTTGTTTTTGGCCGGGTTCCTGGAAATATATTGCCAGGCGTGTGCGCAACGTATTGGATACATCTTGAATGGCGCGTTTGCGAGAATCGTCTTTTGCCGATTTGGTGGCGAAGTCAGAAGCCAAAATATTATAGCTGGAAACGGACCTGACCGAGCCTGAGGTAAGATTGAGAAGATCCGCCCTGCGCGTGAGCGTATAATTGGCCTCGAGCGTCAAATTGGCACGGGTGGCGAAGGCATTCTGTTCAACAGCTAGCGTCGAAACGGATTCGTTGAGTGTGATAGAGATGTCGTACGCATGGGCAGATCTTTTCGCGCGTGGACTGAGGCCCCGCATCATAGCCGTGCGCATCATTTGGCCAATGCGGTCTGGGATCGGCTTGACATTGATACTTTCCAAATGTCTTTGCGCGCTGGGTGCGTTCTGGTTTTGACCATAAAGCGGCTTATATCCGCACGCACTGACCATCGATGCGGTAATGATCACGGCGACGAGCGCGCTGGAACGGCGTAGCTGGAGTTTAAACGACAATGTTCACAATCCTGTTGGGCACAACAATGACTTTGCGCGGTGTTTTGCCATCCATCGCGGCGATGGCCGTATCCAGGGCTAGAGCTGAGGCCTCGGCTTCGGCTTTGTCGATGTTTTTGGCGAGCTCAATGGTGCCACGCATTTTACCGTTGACTTGCACAGCGACGGTCACAGTATCATCGACCAGCAGACTTTCTTCAACACTGGGCCAGCTTTCATTGGCGAGCAGCGTGTTGTAACCAAGGTGGAGCCAAAGCTCTTCGGCTAGGTGCGGCATCATCGGGTTGAGGAGTTTGGCGACAAATTCACAGGCTTCTCGGCGCACCCAATTGCAGCCTTCATCCGACGCATTAAAGCCTTCAAGCGTGTTGGTCAGTTCGCGAATGCGCGCCACGGCTTTGTTGAAGTGGAAATTGTTGAGATCTTGTGTGACGGCGTGGGCGGTTTTGTGAACTTGGCTGCGCATAGTCAAGGCTTCGCCTTCTATTGAAGACGGTTGCGGTGCGCCCAGATCGGCAAGCTTGTCGGAAGCGTTTTCAACCAACCGCCAGACCCGGCCAACGTAGCGCCAAGCGCCCTCAACGCCAGCATCGGTCCAGTCCAAATCGCGATCTGGCGGGCTATCAGACAGCATAAACAGGCGCGCCGTGTCTGCGCCATATGTCCCGATAATCAGTTGAGGGTCGACAACGTTTTTCTTGGACTTGGACATCTTTTCCGACCGACCAACGGTCACGGTGTCTTTATCGCGCGATTCCGCTTCTTCGGGGGTCAGCCACTGCCCATCTTGGTCCTTATAGGTCTCGTGGCAAATCATGCCCTGAGTCATGAGGCCGGCAAATGGTTCTTTGATGTCGAGATAGCCGCAGTCTTTAAGGGCGCGGGTGAAAAACCGGGAATACAGAAGATGCAGCACCGCATGTTCGACCCCACCGATATACTGATCAACCGGCAACCAATATTCGACGGCGCTTTTGGAAAACGCCGTATCGGATTGAGCATCGGTAAAGCGCGCGTAGTACCACGACGATTCAAAGAATGTGTCAAAGGTGTCGGTTTCACGTAGCGCCGGTTTGCCGCAGCTGGGACATTCAACATGTTTCCAGGTCGGGTGCGCATCCAACGGGTTACCGGCACCGCCCAAGGTGACGTCATCGGGTAATTCGACTGGTAGCTGTTCAGCCGGGACCGGCACCGTGCCGCAATCGCCGCAATGAATAACGGGAATCGGGCAACCCCAATATCGTTGTCGTGAAATGCCCCAGTCACGCAGACGGAATTGAACCGTGCCTTGGCCGCGGTGCATGGCTTCGAGCTTGGCGATGACCGTGGTTTTCGCGGTTTTGACGTCAAGACCATTGAGAAAATCGGAATTTACCGCCACGCCATCATCGGTGATGGCCTCTTTTGCGTTGTCGGCGAAATCAGTCAGCCAGGCCGCTTGTGCGTCGGTGCCTGCAATATCTTTGGGTGCGACCACGGGAATCACGGGCAGGTCATATTTACGGGCGAAGTCCATGTCGCGCTGATCGTGCGCGGGGCAGGCGAAGATCGCGCCGGTGCCGTATTCCATGAGCACGAAATTAGCCACATATATAGGCAAGGTATGGCCGTCAACGAACGGATGCTTGACGCTCAGCGGGGTCTTGTAACCCCTCTTTTCGGCGCTTTCGATGGCCGCTTCGGATGTGCCAAGCGCGTTGCACTCTTGGATAAAGGTATTTAAATCGGCGTCTTGTTCAGCCAGCTTCAGCGCAATCGGGTGATTGGCGGCGATGGCCATGAATGACGCGCCAAAAAGGGTATCGGGCCGTGTGGTATAGATTTCCAGGGTTTCATCGCAATCGGTGCGTTCAAAAAAGACCCGTGCGCCTTCCGATCGGCCAATCCAGTTTTCTTGCATAATGCGGACTTTGTCCGGCCAGCGATCAAGGCTTTTGAGCTCTTGCAGCAAATCGTCGCCATATTGGGTCACTTTTAAGAACCACTGTGACAATTGCTTTTTGACCACAGGCGCACCGGACCGCCAGCCCTTGCCGTCGATAACCTGTTCGTTGGCGAGAACGGTGTTTTCAATTGGATCCCAGTTGACCCAAGACTCTTTCTTATAGGCAAGCCCGGCCTTGAGGAAATCCAAGAACATTTTTTGTTCGTGTTTGTAATATTCAGGCGCACAAGTGGCGATCTCGCGGTTCCAATCGTAAGACAGGCCCATGGTTTTGAGCTGCGCCTTCATGGTCGCGATATTGTGTTCCGTCCAAACCGCGGGATGAGTATCATTCTGAATGGCGGCATTTTCTGCGGGCAGACCAAACGCATCCCAGCCCATGGGGTGCAAAACATTAAAGCCTTGGGCGCGTTTGAATCGCGCCACCACATCGCCAAGGGTGTAATTGCGCACATGTCCCATGTGAATGCGGCCTGACGGGTAGGGGAACATTTCCAAGACATAATATTTTTCACGTTGTGGGTCTTCGGTCACCGTGAATGTGCCTTGGTGTTCCCAGGCCTGTTGCCACCTGGCTTCGGTGTCTTTGAAGTTGTAGCGCGACATGGGCGTGCGTATTCCTATAGCGAGTTGTCGAGATTAAATGTGTGCGTGTTGTTTTGGTGTGCTTAGTTCTGCTGCATACGTGTTTCATTACGCAATTGGCGCGCCCGCGTCAGGATGGCGTCTTCAAGTTTACGGTCAGCCCCCTGTTCAACGGCGGCGTCGCGCCAGTTTCCGGTTCCATCATCGATCTGACGGAAAATCGATACACGGATTCCATCGGCGCGAAGGGCGCGGCCCAGAACGTAGACATTGAGTTTAAATCGTTCCGCCGGCGTTTCGCTTGGTGAAAACCAATCGGTGATGATGACCCCGCCGAACGGGTCGGCGCTGGTGACGGGCATAAAGGCAATTGTGTCTAGGCACGCGCGCCACAAATACGAATTGACGCCAATTCCGCCACTACCGGCTGTGCCGGCTTGTTTTTTGGGGTCATTGCCGAATTGAATGCCGCTTTCGCCAAATAAAGAGTCTCGCGGATTGACCTCTTCATACTGTTTGCCGATTTCGCCGGCTTGTCGTTTGCGGGGGGTGAGCACTTTGCCGCCAGAGCATGCGCCCAAGGTGATCGACAGCAGGGCCGTTGAAATGATCGTAAGATGAAAGGTGGTCTTTTTCATATTGTTCAATATCTCCGCAGGCATAAATCGCGTGGGGCGGTAGCCCTGGCTTCATGCCTCAGTCGCCGTACACAGTATAAAGAGGCAAAATTTCTGGCTAATAATACGCGGCTTGGCGTTTGGGGCAACGGGCGAAGTGCGTTTTGAGGTCGATTTTCCACACATGCAGTGAAATTTAACGTTTAGAGTTGTCCAGGCGTGCTTGGTGTAGCGAACGTGTCACAGCCTTCGTATTAAGACTAGAGAATGTTTGACCTTTTACAGAGCTTCGCGGGTGTTGTTGTTGCAAAAATATCACGCTGATCAAAATTTGAGAGGGTAAGGTGTTCGAGTTTCTTGATTATCTGTCGGCGTCAGTCCAGGATGCGTCATCCATTTGGGGTAAAACGTCTATCGCGACGTGGTGTTTCATGGTTTGTGAATGACCAACACACGAACAAAACGCGATAGAGGAAAAAACGATTAGGAGAAACCATGAAAAAGATTCTGCTCGGTACCACGGCTGTCATCGCCCTCGGCACCATGTCCAGCGAAGCCTTCGCTGCTGAAAAAATCAAATTGGAACTCGGTGGCTTCATGCGCCACTATGTCGGTCTCGCCAACAACGACGAAGTTGCTTCAACGCGCGGCGATGCAACGCGTGACAAAGACCTTGGTCAGCGTTCCAACAGCGAGATCTACTTCACCGGCAACACCACTCTCGACAACGGCATCAAAGTTGCCGCTCGCGTTGAAATGGAAACCGATGGCGCCGCAACCAACAACGTTGACCGTTCTTGGTTGACCGTCAGCTCCGACGCTATGGGTTCCTTGAGCGTTGGTAACCATCCGCACTTCGGTAGCGACAATGCAGTTCGCGTTCCGAACGCAGGCAACCAGGACTGGACCGATACCGGTGAGACCTGGAACGCAACTGCCACGACCGGTGCAGCTATTTCCGGCGCATTCGCGGCCGCTGCTCACGGGTCTGATTTCGTTTCCTGGGGTGGTGATTCCGCTAAGTTGAAGTACATCTCACCGAATTTCTCCGGTGTGACCGTTGGTGCTTCTTACTCCGCTGCTGAAGATGGCAACGCCTCTCAGGCGGGTCGCGTTACCGGCACGTCCTTTGACAGCTATGCTTATGGCGCCAGCTTCTCCGGTGACATGAGCGGTGTGGCCGTCAACGCAAGCCTCACGCAAGGCGCTCGTGCTGATATTGACCGCGAAACCACTCACTTTGGCTTGACGCTTGCTATGGCTGGCTTCACCGTTGGTGGTGGTTATGCTGACTTTAATGATCGTCGTTCGGTCATTGGCACGAACGAAAGCCAAGATGGCAGCGCTTGGGAACTCGGCGTTGCTTACGCAACCGGCCCGTACAGCGTTTCCGCTGCTTACATGACCGATAAAAAAGCTGGTCTGGTTGCAACCGCTGGTGACGACAAAGACACCAAGTGGAACATCGCAGCAACCTACGACATGGGTGCTGGCGTTGCTTTGACGGCCGATTACTACCGCTCTAAAGCTGATCTCGAAGGCAACACGGGCGCAGCTGATGCTGCTCGTACCGTCAGCGGCTTGATCGCTGGTATCGAAGTCGGCTTCTAAGTTGAAGTAAACTTTGGTCTAACGACTACGGAAAGGGCGGCTTCGGCCGCCCTTTCTTTTGTCTTATTGGCGGGGATAAAGGACGGTCAGTCGCGCCAAGCGCCAATGGCGGCGAGCCCAAGGGTACGACCCCGGTTCATAAATCCTAAACGCAGTCGGGCTGCGTTGGCATGGGAAATACCGCCCAATGCGATGACGGGTATGGGGCTTAAGTGCGCTAAGATCCCAAAGCGTAAGATCCCTAAGGTTCGCGCGTTTGGATGACTGAGTGTGGGAAACACCGGTGACAGCAGAACGGCGTGCGCGCCTGCGCGATGCGCCCGCCATAATGCGAGACGGTTGTGCGCTGCGGCCGTACATATAAATCCGGGCTTATGAAATACAATGTGCGGACGACCGAAACGCGCTACGCGTTCCGATAAATGTACGCCGTCGGCGCCTGAACGCAAGGCAAGGCGCAGATCGTTTGCAATGATCACCTTCAAACCAAGTTTATGCGCGGGCGTAATGATGCGCTGCGCCAATTGAGCGCGCGCGTTGGGATCAGCATGACGAATAATGACGCATGCGCCGCGTGGAAGTTTGTCCAATACCCCGCCTGGATTGGGTAGGCGCGCACAATCACTCAGCACATAACACTGCGGCAAGGTCTTTCGGGTCGTGCCGAAACGTGAGCAATTGTGCCGCGCGCCCAGCTTTGCTAGCTTCGCCATGGTGATGTTTGTATCATCCGTTTGCCCCTCAGCCTAGCCGGAGCCTTCACGTTATGTCTTCTCAAGACGATCAATTTAATCCCGCCGCCCAATTGGCGGAAGTGCGCACCATGATCGAGCGGGCGGAGCGTGACGCAAACCGCACGCCGGGATCAGTTGCGTTGGTGGCGGTGTCGAAAAATCATGATGAACAGCGTATACGTCCTGTTCTTGAGGTGGGTCAACGGCTGTTCGGCGAAAACCGGGTCCAAGAAGCCGAGCAGAAATGGCCCGCTTTGCGCCAGGATTACCCACAAACGGTTGTTCACCTCATTGGACCTTTGCAAAGCAACAAAGTCAAAAACGCGGTGGCGACCTTCGATGTCATTGAAAGCGTTGATCGTGAAAAAATCGCTCGCGCCTTGGCCAAGGAAATGGACCGTGTGGGCAAGAGGTTACCGGTGTTTATTCAAATCAATACGGGCGAAGAAGCACAAAAAGCAGGCATTGCCCCACGCGAAGCGGATGCCTTTATTCAGTTGTGCCGTGAAGAACTGGGTCTCGAAGTGCGCGGTTTGATGTGTATACCGCCCGCTGATGAAGAACCGTCGCTGCACTTTGCTTTGTTGACCAAAATCGCTGCGCGAAATGCGTTGAAGGGTCTGAGCATGGGTATGAGTGGGGATTATGAGACCGCCATTCAGTTTGGTGCGACCCACGTGCGGGTGGGCACGGCTATCTTTGGCTCACGCCCCAAACTCCTAGGCGCCTAGCTCGATTGTGGGTCAGGAATAACCAGCACATCACCATCATTACACGTACGCAATAGTGCGGAAAGATCGTCATATTTCAAGGCGATACAGCCTTCTGTCGGCGTGTAGTCGGGCTTGGCAACATGCATGAATATGGCACTGCCGTACCCCGCCTTGATATTTTCTGAATTGTAGAGAATTTCAACAATCAAGTCGTAGACTTGATCATCGCGCCATAAGATTTCGTGATGCGCAGAATGGGGCAGGGTGATAAGCCGGTTGTAATCAGTGTGGCTGGGGTCGTCACACCAGCCCATATTGGGCGTAATTTCTTGGGACTGTAGGCCGGTTGTGGGCGGGTGCGCCCGTCGGTCGGGTCGGTAAAATACCCGACCAAGTTTAAATTCTCCGACTGGGGTTGCGCCATCGCCTTCACGCTTGTGAGTACTGAGCCCTCCGCGGCCAAGTGCACAGCGCATACGTATCCCAGAAAATACAATAAAACCAAGCGGATTAACGATAAATTTCATTATAAAGATGAACCAAGTTATGACTTAGACGATGGACCCGTTGGCTCGTTTTCCCGCATCGCCAAGGCCTTGATTATTTTCATACAGTCCGGTGGCATCTTTGAGGGCTTTATCGGTCCAAATATTTGCGGCCCAGCCCACGTCGCTAGCGTTGGCGCCGACGCCTGTATTTTGCGCGCCTTTAGCGGCTGCAAATTCTTGGTAGTTTTCGACGCTGAGTGACGTGCCATATGGCTTCATCAATGGTTCAGTATATGCGGAACCGGCAGTTTCAAGGTTTTCAATACCACCCGTTGGCTCATCACCCTCAAAAAAAGCCATGGCGTGTCCCATAAGATCTTTTCCGGTGAGCATTTCAAAAAATGAAGTCGCCGCGCCTGCCGCCAAACCAACCGGACCACCAAACAAAAAACCACCGGCCATGTTGGCCAGGGCGTTGCTTTCATCACCGGTTACAGCGCGGTAAGCTTGAGATACGCCAGGGATGTGTTGAAGCGGGTTCACCGTATCGAGCAGGGTGTCTAGAAAGCCGCCGCCCTCTGCCTCGGGTTCTGGATTCTGGCCTCCGACGATGGCTTCGATCGGTGAGACGGGCGTTTTTGCGTTTTCGCGCGTGGTGTCGCGTACCGCTAACAGGCTATCAGCCCGGTATTGGGATATATCCATATCTCAAATCCGCTTTTGCTTTGCCGCAGGCAAGTTCGCCCAAGGCTGTACGGATTTATTGCAAAGCGGATGCCAAGTATGAATTACTTCTTTTTCAGTAAGATAGGAGCGATTGCTTTAGTGAAACTTCAATAACACCCGGCAAGATCTGCCGCAAAAGGCGCACGTGCGGCTGGAATTGCCGGGCGCCAAACGTTTCAGACGATGCTTTAGAATAAGTGCCCGCCCTTGGCCTTTTTGGTTTCGAGATATTGTTCATTGTGTTTGTTCGACGGAAAGGCATGTGCGACGCGTTCAGCGATATCAATGCCACAGCTCGAAAGTGCTGAAACTTTGTCAGGGTTGTTGGTCAGCAATTTGACCTTTTTCAATCCCAAGTCTTTGAGCATTTCGGCAGCGGGCGCATAAACCCGCTCATCCGCATCATAGCCGAGCATTTCATTGGCGTCTAAGGTATCGAGGCCTCGGTCTTGAAGGGTATAGGCCCTCAGTTTATTGACCAATCCGATGCCGCGACCTTCTTGGGCCAAATAAAGCAACACGCCCGAACCACTGGCTCCAATGGCCTGAATGGCTCCACGCAACTGATCACCACAATCACAACGCAGGGAGCCCAGCAGATCACCGGTAAAACATTCACTGTGAATGCGCACCAAAGCTGTATCCGTGGGCTTGGGGTCGCCAATTACGATGGCGAGGTGCTCTAACCCGCCGTCTTGGGGGCGATAAGCGATGATTCGTGTGTACTCAGCGTCCTCTAACGGCACGCGGGCTTCTGATATACGTTTCAGCGTGCGTGCGGCGGTGCGTTCGTACTGAAAAATGTCGCCAGCATCCACCAGCGCCAAGTTACGGCGCGCCACCCAACCGGCCAGATCGGCGCTTTCAGGGTCTTCGATGGTGGCGACCAGGGCAGCGGGCAAAAGCCGAGCGATTTTGGTCAAGCCTACGGCGGCGCTTTGCGGCCCGTGCTTAGCCACGGTTTGAGCGGTGGTGCGTTTGAGCTCCGCTGTTGGCGCTTCGGTGAGCGGATCGGACAATCGCAGCACAGCGTCGGCGTCTAGACCTTGGGACAGGCTCAGCGCCATCACGGTACTTAATGCGTCTTTGGCGTCATCGTTGGTTCTGTCGATCAAGCCGAGAACTTCAGCCCGGCGACGCGTGATGCTTAAAATCGGCTCGCAGCCGGCCAAATCGGCGAGATCCCTTAGGCTTTGAGGACTAGCCCCTTCCGCCGCCATGACCAAGGCGCGCGCCCCTTCTGAAGCGGCGATCGCGACGACACGTCCGCGGCGGAGTTCGAACACGGCGCGGTCAACGCTCAGCAATGACGCAGGCTCGCGTGTGGCTGGCATGGGCAGGAGGTGTTGGCGATGGGGCATTGGAAAGTCGGGACCTCATTGGGGCGGTATTGTATTTATGCAATAGTAATACACAGGCTTTTGCTGGACATTACCCCATGGCGTGGATGTAAGAAAAGAGCGAATGCAATGAAGTGCGTTATTGCCGAGTTGATGATGGCGCACGATATAATATCACAGATCGTTGAAAGAATGGACGAGTAGGATAGTGATATGAGTGAAGGCAAGCGCATTTTGATTGTCGATGATGATGAAATTCTAACTGAAATGCTAAGCGAGCAACTTAGCACTATGGAAGGATTTCAGTGCGTTTGCGCTCACACGGGTGAAGCTGGCTTGGAACAGTCGAAAAAAAGCTATTTCGACTTGGTGATCCTTGATGTTGAGTTACCTGGCATAAGCGGACGTGAAACCTGCCGTTTGCTGCGCGCAGATGGTTTGGTGGCGCCGGTCATTATGTTGACCGCTTCCGCCAGCGACACTGATGCCATCCGTGGGTTAAACGCTGGGGCCACGGATTATGTCACCAAACCCTTTAAGCTGGGCATATTGCTGGCGCGTATTCGTGCGCATATCCGCCAATTTGAACAAAGCGACGATGCGATGTTGGCAATAGGCACGTTCGATTTCTATCCGGGATCAAAACTACTTACGACCAGCATGGCGGATGGACAAGTTCCGAGCGCCAAGCCAATCCGCTTGACAGACAAAGAAGCGCAAATCTTAAAATTTTTATACCTACATGGTGGGCGCGTGGTGGGCAGAGACGAGTTACTGGGTGAGGTTTGGGGTTATAACGCAGGCGTAACGACACACACTTTGGAAACGCATGTCTACCGTTTGCGCCAAAAAATGGAGGCCAATCCCTCTCATGCAGAAATACTGGTGACGGAACCCGGTGGATATCGACTGGTACCCTGAAACCAAAAGCCCGGCCAGGGGGGTGACCGGGCTTTCATCCCACAAAGGGGGCCGTTGTTGGTATAGGGGGGAGAAACCATACAACGGATTGGTCGATGCGTAACGCATCAACCGTACCTTAGATATGGGGAGGCGAAACCGGGTCTACCAGTGGCATGTGATTATTGTGACGCGTAGGTCAATCTTGTTTGCGTGGCAAGATGCGGTTTTCGACTTTGAACAAATTTTCATTTAGTGTTTCGCCATACGCCGGACCAAGTAGGGACACGGTGGTGGTGATGCCTTGCGCATCGATGACGGACCACTTTTTCAGCGCCAGGGGCGCGGTTGAAAAGACCAGCGTCAAGCTGCCTTCCATCGGGTCTTCGGAACGCTGAAGCGTAAGCCGTAACGCTCCTTTTTCGTGTTCAAAATCCGTAATCAACAGATCGTCACCGAAAAAATTAACGGTTTCACCGATGAACATGGATGCTGGTAGTGTGCTCAATGGCACGTAGCTTAGTTGATCGAGCTCTTCGTCTTTGTACATCACCAGCGTACCGTCGGACACGATCAGCACCGGCACCGGCGGGTCGTAATCGATACGCATGCGTCCGGGACGCGCCAGCATAAATTCGCCTTGGGCGAAGTTGCCTTGGCTGGTGACTTGCATAAAGCGTGCGCGCAGCGTGGAGATAGCGTTCAGGTAGTTTTGTACACTTTCGATTTGGCTGATTTGGCTCTTGTCCAAGCCGATGGCGTCTTTGGCGTTGGCGTGCTTGGGCAGCAATAGCGCTGCTGCACAAAACGCGACCGCGACGGCCAAAAGTACGCCGACGACGCGCTTTAACGGGAATGGCCGGTTGGGTATTCCGGGTAGTTCCGGATTGGTATCGATTTGAGACGCTTTAGGCTGCGCTGACATCGCCGATGAGGACCTCTCGTCGTCCGACGCGGTTGGCTTTGCTGACCACGCCCTCTGATTCCATACGTTCAATAATGCGCGCTGCGCGGTTGTAGCCGATTTGCAGATGACGCTGAACGAAACTGGTAGAGGCCTTGCCTTCGCGTGCGACCAGTGCCACCGCCTGGTCGTATAGCACGTCGTCTTTGGAACCGCCACCCGCAGCGGCTAGTTCCGGACTGGCAGATTGTTCTTCGGTCACGGATTCGATGTATTCAGGGGTGCCTTGATCTTTGAGGTGCAGAACAACATCTTCCACTTCTTCATCGGACACAAACGGCGCATGCACGCGGGTGATGCGCCCGCCGCCCGCCATATACAGCATATCGCCTTGGCCGAGCAGTTGTTCCGCGCCCTGTTCGCCCAAGATGGTGCGGGAATCAATCTTTGACGTCACCTGGAAGCTAATGCGTGTCGGGAAGTTGGCTTTGATGGTTCCGGTGATCACGTCCACCGATGGGCGTTGGGTGGCCATGATCAGGTGAATACCCGCTGCGCGCGCCATTTGCGCCAAACGCTGGATCGCCGCCTCAACATCTTTGCCCGCAACCAGCATCAAGTCAGCCATTTCATCGACCACCACCACGATGTAAGGTAATGGGTCCATGGACAAAGGCTGATCTTCATTGACCGGTTTGCCGTCGACATCAAAGCCCGTTTGCACGGTGCGCATGATGACTTCGCCACGCTTTACGGCTTCAACAAGGCGCTGGTTGTAGCCGGTGATATTGCGAACGCCCATTTGGCTCATCAAACGGTAGCGGTCTTCCATTTCACGCACCGCCCATTTTAGGGCCACTACCGCTTTACCGGGTTCGGTCACCACCGGGCTGAGCAGGTGGGGAATGCCGTCGTAAACGCTGAGCTCCAACATTTTAGGATCAATCATGATGAAGCGGCATTGATCAGGCGAGTATTGATACAACAACGAACAAATCATCGCGTTGATGCCCACTGATTTACCGGATCCAGTGGTGCCGGCAACCAAAAGGTGGGGCATGCGCGCCAGATCGACGGTCACCGGGTGGCCGCCGATGTCTTTGCCCAGCGCCAAGTTGAGCGCCCCTTTGGCTTTTTCAAAATCTTGAGATGCGATCAATTCACGCAGATGAACCATTTCGCGGGTTTGGTTGGGCATTTCGATGCCGATGACGTTGCGGCCAGGAACCGTGGCGACGCGCACCGAAACAGCGCTCATAGAGCGTGCGATGTCATCGGATAATCCGATAACACGTGATGTTTTGGTGCCGGGCGCAGGCTCAAGTTCATACAACGTGACCACCGGGCCGGGGCGGACTTTGACGATTTCACCTTTGACGCCGAAATCTTCCAGCACGCTGGACAGCATAATGGCGTTTTGTTCGAGTGCTTCCTTAGAGTGTTGGTGGCCGTGATTGGTCGGTTCCGGTGCATCGAGGATATCAAGCGGCGGCAGCTGATAGGTGCTGTTGACGCCGAGGTCGAGGCTGCGCTGGCGCGATGCCTGGGCTTTGCGGCCCGGCTTCACGCGGGTTGAGCTGCTTTCCACTAAGCCTTTCGCGGCCGCTTTGGGTTTTGGGGAACTGGCTGCTTTGGTGCGACGGCTTTTGGCTTTGGCGACGCTTTGTTTGCCGGTCTCGCTCAATTTTAGATCGTCGAACTCATCAATTTCATCGTTCGCTGCAGAACGAGTCCACGGCAGGCGTCCGATGGAATGACCGAACATTTTAAGCAACAACACGCCGAGTTTGTGGTTCGCCCGCGCCAACAAACGGCCCATGGCTTTCCAGTCCGATGCAGGCAAGCCCAGCGACCAAATTAACGCCGCAAAACCGGGCACAGCCAAGAGTGCAGAGATGATGATCGCGTTTGAGTCCATCCGCGTGGAACCCAGCCAATACAATAGACCGGCCAAGCGCTCCAACAGCACTGCGCCGGTGACGCCGCCAAGTCCGGTCGCAAGCGGCCAATTGGCAAAGGGGTGCAAAATAGCCAACGAAATGGCCAGCACAACGGTCGCCGTGAGCGCACAGGTGACGCGCAGCCACAGCTGGCGAACGTCCAATTTGCGGACCAACAATATGCCCCAAGCAAGTATGGCCAGCGCTGGCGCCACAGCGGCAAAACCAAAGGTCTGCACCATCAAATCAGCGATGATCGCTCCGGATGGGCCTAGCCAGTTTTGCGCTGGGCCATCGGCAGCGGCGTTTAATGACGGGTCGGTTGGTGCATATGAACCCAGCGCGGTGAGATAGCTGACGCCAAGCACAATAAGACCCGCACCGGTGAGCTCACTCACCCGGCGGGCAAAAAAGGCCGAACTGCCTTCCGGCAGCAGGGGCCCGGAACCTATTTTGTCGCTCAGCCAAGCCATAGTTTTTTGTACACCGTGAGGCTTTATAAGACCTTAACAACGATCCCTCAGTGTGCAGATTAATTGTGCCCAGTCTATGGCGACATGAATGCGCTGTCAGGCAGACAAAAGGGCCAAAGACATTAGTTTTCGGCCCTTTTGTGGGGATGAACGGTTTTGACGGTTAAGCGTGGGTGTCTTCTTCGGGATATGCGCTGATGTGGTGCAGGCTGAGGTCTGCACCACGGAATTCGTCTTCAGGATCCAGACGAATGCCAATGGCCGCTTTTAAGGCGCCATAAACAAGAAACCCGCCGACCAAGGCAAAAGCCACGCCGCTGAGCGATCCGATCAATTGGGCCAAGAACGTTACTCCACCCAGGCCGCCCATGGCTTTGAGACCAAAAATACCCGCCGCGATGCCGCCCCAAAGGCCGCACATGCCGTGTAGCGGCCACACGCCGAGCACGTCATCGATTTTCCATTTTTCTTGGCACTGGTTGAAGCCCCAGACGAACAGTACGCCCGCAATCGAGCCGACCGCTAACGCACCCAGCGGGTGCATAATATCTGATCCCGCGCACACCGCGACCAAGCCAGCCAACGCGCCGTTGTGAATGAAGCCCGGATCGTTTTTGCCTGCGACCACGGCGGCCAAGGTTCCGCCGACCATCGCCATCAAGGAGTTCATCGCCACCAAACCGGTGATGCCTTCCACGGATTGCGCGCTCATGACGTTAAAGCCGAACCAGCCGACCACCAAAATCCATGAACCAAGCGCCAAAAATGGAATATTCGACGGCGGGATGCCAACCAGCCGTCCATCCTTTTTGTAGCGACCCTGGCGCGCGCCGAGCAGTACGACTGCGCCCAGCGCCAGCCAGCCGCCAACCGCGTGCACGACGATGGAGCCGGCGAAATCATGGAACGGGGCCCCGGCGACGCTTTCGACAAAGTCTTGAAAACCAAGGCGCGTGCCCCAGACCATGCCCTCGAATGCCGGGTAGATGAACGCCACCAAAATTGCTGTGGCGATTAATTGCGGCCAAAAGCGCGCGCGCTCGGCGATGCCACCGGAAATGATTGCGGGAATGGCGGCGGCAAAGGTCAGCAAAAAGAAAAACTTAACCAAATCGTAGCCGTTGGCGGCGAACGGTGAACCTTCAGCTGCACCCGTCAGGACATCGGCGGAGGCGAAGAAATTCACCCCGTAAGCCACTGAGTAGCCGATAAAAAAGTACGCGATGGTCGACATCGCAAAGTCGGTGATGATTTTAACCAGCGCGTTTACTTGATTTTTGCGCCGCACGGTGCCCACTTCAAGAAAGGCGAAACCGGCGTGCATGGCCAGCACCATGGCCGCACCCATCAGCACAAAAAAGACGTCCATACCCACTTGCATGGCGATATATCCCCAACAATTGTTGTCACAGCATCAAAAAGGCCCCCCAAACGGGCCTACTTGCATATCTCAAGTTTCATGCCAGTTTGCCGCAAGCGCGACAACGCTTTGATATGAAGGCAAGAACGAGAGAGCTGCCACACAATTGTGCAAGTGGGTTTCGCATGATTTGTGTGCACGAAAGGTGCAATTGCCTAAAATTTCCGCAAAAGAAAGGGCCGGAGACGCAAGTCTCCGGCCCTGCTTGGACGGGGTGGTTGGGGAATCAGATGCTGTGGGCGCCCCGTCCAAACTCCGGATAGGCTTCGAGGCCAAGCTCGACTTTGTCGAGACCTGCTGCTTCGGCTTCCTCGTCAGCCCGAATACCGATGGTGAATTTCAAGACCATCCACACAATCGCGGAGGTCACGATGACGAATGCGCCGATACCGACAACACCCATCAACTGCGTCATGAAGCTTGCGCCGTCGTTGGTCAGTGGAACCGCCATGGTGCCCCAGATACCGCACAACAAGTGAGCAGGGATGGCGCCGACCACGTCATCGATTTTCAGCTTGTCGAGCAGCGGTACGGCGAACACGACGATCGCACCACCAACGCCACCGATCAAGATCGCGGAACCCAGCGTCGGGGTGTCCGGACCAGCGGTGATCGAAACCAAGCCGCCGATTGCGCCGTTGAGCGCCATAGACAGATCGACTTTCTTGTACACCAGTTGGGTGAGGATCACCGCGGCGACCACGCCACCGGCGGCAGCCATGTTGGTGTTGGCGAAAACGTTGGCCATTGCGATGGCGTTGCTGGCGGAATCAAGCGCCAGAACCGAGCCGCCGTTAAAACCGAACCAGCCAAGCCACAGGATAAAGGTGCCCAGCGTGGCGAGCGGCAGGTTTGCGCCCGGGATCGGGTGTACGGAACCGTCCGCGCCGTATTTGCCTTTACGCGCGCCGAGGATGATGGCGCCCGTGAGAGCCGCCCAGCCGCCGACCGAGTGAACGATGGAAGAACCGGCAAAATCGGCAAAGCCCATTTCGGTCAACCAACCACCGCCCCAAGTCCAAGAACCCTGGATCGGGTAGATGATGGAGGTTAAAACGACCGTGAAGATCAAGAACGGCCACAGTTTGATGCGTTCGGCGACGGTGCCGGACACGATCGAAGCCGCGGTGGCGACGAACACCATCTGGAAGAACCAGTCCGAAGAGGCCGAATAGCCCGCATCGAATTTGGCGCCAGCCTCTGCCAATGCGGCGGCGTCATCGGCAGCCCACGGCATGAACGATCCGATGTAGCCAGTGACGTCCATGTACATGAGGTTATAGCCGACGGCGTAGAACATGATACCGGCGATGGCGTACAGGGTGATGTTTTTCAGGCAGATGGTGGCGGTGTTTTTGGACCGCACCAAGCCTGATTCCAACATGGCGAAGCCCGCAGCCATGAACATGACCAATGCGCCGTTCACCAAGAAGGAAAAGCTGTTGAGAATGTACGCGGTTTCCGCGTCCACGGCGTAGGCCGGGGCAGCTGTCAAAGCGACGGCGGCAGCCAGGCCCGAAATGATGAGATGTTTTTTCATTGACTTAAATCTCCTACAGGGCCTGGTCGTCGGTTTCGCCGGTGCGGATGCGTACGGCTTTTTCCAGGTCGACGACAAAGATTTTGCCATCACCGATCTTGCCGGTGCCCGCTGCGCCGCTGATCGCTTCAACGGTGCGTTCGGCTTGGTCGTTCGCAACCGCGACTTCGACCTTGACCTTGGGAAGGAAGTGGATTTCGTATTCGGCGCCACGGTAGATTTCCGTTTGACCTTTTTGGCGGCCGTAACCCTTGACTTCGGTGACGGTCATACCCTCGACACCGAGTCCGGTGAGGGCTTCGCGCACGTCATCGAGTTTGAAGGGCTTGATGATGGCCATGATAAGTTTCATCGCTCTAATTCCCCGTGTTATGACGCACAATGCGCCTCGGATGGATTCGTACCTGAACCAGTGGTCCGGTGATGTTTCTATTACAAGGGCCGTGCCAGACTCGGCATGAACCAACTATTTATCATTAAAAACAGGGTGTTATAGATTTTATGGTCGGTGCGAAGTCAACAATTCAGAACAAAATAATGATTAAATTTTATGCATATAGTATCTACTGCTTATAATATGAGCATAAATGCGGCTTATGCATCAGCAGGCTGGACAAATAGAGGCGCGCGGTGGATTCTAGGGCGCACATACTAACTGCCGCGGGCCACGCGGCTTGATCAGGATCGGCCTCATGAACGCTTCCGAAAATTCCAAAAGCAGCACCGTAAAGCCCCTAAAAGCGGACATTCTTGTTATCGGCGGCGGACTTGCGGGTGGGACTTTGTCGCTGGCGTTGGCGCAAAACGGCTTTGCCGTGGCGACCATAGATAAAGAGGATATGGCGGGATGGACGGATCAAGGCTTTGATGGCCGGGCATCGGCGATTGCGCTGTCGTCGCAGCGGGTGCTGGGTAGCGTGGGTCTTTGGGATGTGATCAAGGATGAAGCGGCGCCGATCCATGACATTCGCGTCGCCGACGGTGGTTCGCCGTTGTTTTTGCATTATGATCACGAAGAATTAGCCACGGGTGACGCGCAGGCGGAGCCGTTTGGTTATATGGTTGAAAACCGCTCCATCCGCAAAGGCCTCAACGCCGTTGCGCCGAAAACCAAAGGCCTGACCTATTTCGCTCCTAATGAGGTGCAAACGCTGGAACGCGGCAAGGACGGTGTACGCGCGACGCTCAAAGATGGCTCCGAAATTCATGCTAATTTGGTTGTGGCGTGCGAAGGGCGCAAATCGCCCACCCGCGACGCCGCTGGGATTAAGCTAACCAAGTGGGATTACAAGCAGGCGGGCATCGTATGCACGGTCGAGCATGAGCGTCCGCACGATTTTTGCGCACAAGAGCACTTCTTGCCGTCGGGCCCGTTCGCCATCTTACCGCTGCCGGGCACCAAGGATAAGCCCGCGTGCCGCTCGTCTATCGTGTGGACCGAGCGCGCAGACCTGTGGCCGATCATGATGGATTTGAATGACGACGATTTCAAAGAAGAGCTGGAATTGCGGTTTGGCAACTTTTTGGGTGAAATCGAAGTGGTCGGACCGCGCTTTGCCTATCCGCTGTCGTTGCAATACGCCGAAACCTACATTGCCGAGCGTTTGGCTCTGGTCGCCGACAGCGCCCACGGTATGCATCCGATTGCGGGACAGGGCCTAAATATGGGGCTGCGCGACGTGGCGGCGCTGGCCGAGGTGCTGGTCGAGGCCCGGCGTTTGGGCCAAGACATCGGATCGCTGGCGGTGCTGGAAAAATATGAGCGCTGGCGTCGGTTCGATAACGATCTCATGCTTGGGGTAACTGATGCGCTTGTGAAACTATTTTCAAACGACATCGAACCGATCAAACTTGCGCGCGACATTGGCATGGCGGCGGTCAATCAATTTCCGGATCTGAAACGTTTTTTCATGCGCCACGCCATGGGCACAGTGGGCGAATTGCCGCGCATGATGCGGGGCGAGACGCTTTAAAGAGTCGGTGTTTATGCGAAAGTCAAAAATCACCACTTGATAAGGACTCTGCGCTGATTATGCGATTAGTGCATTTCATATAGCTTTGAAGGACGCCTGATCTGACAGGCGTTCTGTTATGAGATAATAAATGCACTATATATACACGCATTAATATTTTACGTAATTTCAGATGGTTATACCCCATTTATATAGAGCTACATTCATGGGAGTAGATTAATTATGGATACGCAACAATATCAAAAAGCACACGAAAAAGCCGCCGGATTGTTCCGGCAGCTTTGTGTTATGCACGTATTTTGAACCTATGACGGATCGCGACTCATACCGGCTGCGCTCAATTCATTGAGGTAATTTTCCCAAATGGCGTCTTGGTTCTGACCCATGTTGTAAAAATAATCCCAGGTGTAAATACCGCTGTCGTGCAAGTCATCGAACTTGAGTGCTACGGCATAATTGCCCACCGCACTAATCTCCATGATGCTGACGTGGCGACGTCCGCCGACGACCTTCTTCTGATCGGGGCTATGACCCTGGACTTCCGCAGACGGGCTTTCGACGCGCAGCAGTTCAGCGGGTAAGGAAAAGCTTTGGCCGTCATCAAATTCGATTTCGAGGCGTTTTTCTTCGCGGTTGAGGCGAATTTCGGTGGGCGTGTGGCTCTGGCCAAATTCACGGGTGGCTGCGATCATAACGTATCCTTTGCGCGGTAAGCGCCCGTGCGCCATAGGGCGCTTATCAGGCGGCCGGAAATGACCGGCGTATATTAGCATTTGCTTAGATTTAGAGCTCGCGGGCTTCACTTTCAAGCATGATCGGGATTCCGTCACGAATGGGGTAGGCCAAGCCGGCCTTCTTGCTGAGCAATTCTTGGGCCTCGGCGTCATATTCCAAAGGGCCTTTGGTCAACGGGCATACCAAGATTTCCAAAAGTTTGCGATCAACATCGCGCGGGTTGATGGTCATTACCGGCATCTCCTCAATGTTTCACTCGGCCTGAATTTTGACCGGCGTCGCCACTCATTTCGAACAGGGCGATCAACATGTGTGCCCTATCTTCATGGCTATCGCATTGTAACAGCGCTTGCTTTTCTTCAGGGGCGAACGGGCAGCTCATCGCCAGCGAGGCAACCAGGGCTTCAAACGGCGCGCTGTCGACGATATCCCAATCTGCGTCGATGTCTTGTTCGTTAAAATAAGCCTTCATCAATTGGATGATGCGATCGCGGCTCGGTTCTTCGTTGTGCTTGTTGGGGTCAAGGTCGTGTCGATATGGTTCAAAATCAGCCTCTACTGATCGATAACCTCGCTCGGGCTCGACAAAACTCACCGATTTTACGCGAAAACGCGACAAACCTTCCAAGGTAATCAGATAGCGCCCATCTCCCGGATCGCTAAACTGAATGATGCGTCCGACGGTGCCGATGTCGTAAAGTGCGGCGTCATTAGCGACGAGACCGCTGTCGGGGACACGCGGTTGGATCATGGCAATGAGGCGGCTGGAGCCCAGCGCATCGTCAATCATGTGGATATATCGCGGTTCGAAAATGTTCAGTGGCAAATGGCCAAAAGGCAACAGAACCGCACCCGTTAACGGAAAAACCGGAAGCAGATTCGGCAGCGCTACGGGGGGGCGTTCGCCAAGCATATGAACTAATATTACCTTCTTTTAAGAAAACAAAATTGCGGATAAGCGTTTGCGGGCGTCAATGGTGAGCGGATCGGTTGGGCCCAGCGTATCAAAAATTTTGATGAGCTGCTTGCGACCCGACTGCTCATTCCATTCGCGATCAATACGCACCAATTCCAAAAGGTTTTCGACGGCCGCGTCGTGTTGACCGAGAGTAAACAGAGCTTGAGCGAGGGCAAACCGCGCCTCAGGGTCTTTGGGCTTTCGGTCAACCGCAGCTTGAAGGTCTTGGGTTTGGGATGGGTCTGCTCCACAGCCCTCTTCGGCAAGATCGAGGGCCGAAACGGCTTGCTGCACGTCGGAGCTGGCCAGGGTTTTGGCGTCAAGGCTGTCCAGCATCTCACGCCCGCGCTCAAATTCGCCTTGTGCGGCGATGGCGCGAACGATTCCAGCGAAGGCGGGCACAAAGCTGGCGTCTTGTGAAAGCACGGCGGTGAACATGTTTTCGGCCGCCGCCGCATCACCGGCTTTGAGTGCGGCATGAGCTTGCTCCATTGCGGCTTCGATGGGCGGCTTGGCGTCGCCAATCAGCTTGTCGATAAACGCCTGAATTTGGCTTTCCGGCAAGGCTCCGGCAAACGCATCGACGGGTCGGCCTTCTTTAAAGGCGAATACGGTGGGCACAGATTGGACGCGCAACTGCCCAGCCAATCCTTGATTGTCATCGACGTTGATTTTGACCATCTTGATCAGCCCGCCTGCGCGCTTAACCAGCTTTTCCAGCATTGGCCCTAAAGTTTTGCACGGACCGCACCATGGTGCCCAGAAATCGACGATCACAGGGACCTGTTGCGACATTTCGATAACGTCTTGGACAAAGTGATCGGTGTCGGATTCCTTGATCACATCGCCCGCCGCGGATGGGGCCTGAGCTTGGACTTGAGTTGGGCCCATATCGAGCGCTGGCGTGTCAGCAGAGGCTTGGGCGTTCTGATTGGGATCAATGATGATGTCGTTCATCGTGCAGGTCTCTCGATCAATGTCGGACTATGGAAAGGGGTTGCCCCATAAATGGCGGGAAATGACATGCGCCGCAAGGGCGGTGTGGACGAATTCAGTTGTTTTGCTGATTGGACAAAGAATCAGATGAAAAATCGATTACCACGGGATCGTGCTTCATGGCGCGGAGAAATAGGCCTAAGTCACCCCCTGTGATTGTTGTGGACTGGGTGTTGGTGAGCGGATGAAAGCTGACGCGGTCGCAATCAAGCAAGACCTTGTCCAGGACTACAGTGGCGCATCCGTTTGGATCGTTGATAACGGCAAACGGGGTGACGCAGCCCGGGGTGACGCCGAGCACATCGTGCAGCAATTCGGGTTTGCAGAATGACAAATTGGCCACGCCTAATTTCTTACGCAGATTTTTAAGGTCTATGGTGCGTTGCTCATCAGCCACCACCAGCCACAAGTTTCCCTTTTTGTCTTTGAGGAATAAATTTTTGCTGTGCAGTCCGGGCACGTCACCACGCACAGCGCGACTTTCATCGACCGTCATTGCGGCCTCGTGAGATACAGTGGTGTGGGAAATTTTCAGCTGTTCAAGAGCGTTAAACAGCTGTTTTGGTGTTTTAGGCTGGGGTTTGGTCATGGGAATTCCTTAGCAGTTGTACGCCAAGTGGAGGCTCGGCAATGAGGCCGGGCGCGTGGTCGGGCAAATAAATGACATCGTTGGTAAAAAAATGCAAAAGAGGGCTTGCATTGCGCCAATGGCTGGGTATTATCCGCCTCGCCTTTTGGAAGGCGGTTTGCGGGCGTAGCTCAGGGGTAGAGCGCAACCTTGCCAAGGTTGAAGTCGTGAGTTCGAATCTCATCGCCCGCTCCATCTTCCACATAATTAAGGCATAAAAAATACCGGGCCCTGGCCCGGTTTTTTTATGCCCAATTCACGGCACGCTCTCAATCTTTAGTATTCAATAATGGCGCTGCGCGCGATTAAGATTGCCAAACCTATCAGCGTAAACAGCGTGGTTACGCCCAGCACAAAAAAAGCGTTGCCGAACGTCAAGATGGGAAAATTCTTGCGTTCCGTGCGGCGTCGGTGGTCGGGACGGCGTTCGCGCCCGGCGACGATGGTGAAATAAAACCGCGTATGCAAAAGCGGCATCGATATGCGGATGTCAATGGGATGGCTGACCCAGGTGCTGGGGTCATCTTTGCCCGTGAGTTCATTTGGCAGCACTTGCTGCTGTGAACCGGAACTGATTTCACTGTTCATCTGTGTTGGCCTCCTGCGTCATTCCCTAGACACCCGCAGTTACGTTTGAACGTGTATCGTTATGCGATAAGCGTCTCATAGCGATATGGCGAGGTCAAGAAATCTACAGTTAAGCCTCTGGTAAATTGAGACGTTCATGGCGATTTCTTTTGTGTTTTTGGAAGAATGCACTAGCTTTTAAGGGGGGCTACAGATTCAGTTGCGGGAGAACGTTCAGATGCCGCTCGATGCCGATCGTGTTCGTCGTACAAAAATCATCAAAACCATTCTCGATATAGCGCTCAAGCTCGCTAAAAAAAGCGAGCAATCTTGCGTTCAGCAATTTATCGGGCAGTACTTTAGCCATCTTGCGCTTGATGACCTAGAGACCATCGACGAGCAAGCCTTAGCGGGCCTCGCTTTGCATCATTTATCATCCGCTACCAAGCATAAACCCGGCGAACAGATCATCAACGTCTACAACCCGAGCGTAGAAAAAGAAGGCTGGAATTTAGGCCATACGGTGGTGGAAATCACCACCAGTGATAAACCATTTCTGGTCGACAGCATCACCGCTGAAATGAATCGTCTCGGTTTTGGCGTTCATATGTCAGTTCACCCGGTTATGCGGATGCGACGCACAGCGGCGGGCAAGTTGACGGAGGTGCTGGAACCGGCATTGCTCGGGACCGAGAAGGGCGTTGTCGTCGAAAGTTTGGTTCATTTACAAATCGATGAGCAGGCGGAAATGTTCCATGCCGAAATCAAGGCAGGTTTGCTGGAGGTTTTGGGCGACATTGAGTTGGCCGTGCGCGATTGGCGCGCTATGCGGGCCACGCTGGGTGATTTGGTCGATGAGATGGAAACGCTGACGGCCAGCTTGCCGCTCGATGAAGTCAGTGAAGTGCGTGATTTCTTGCGCTGGCTGCATGACGACAATTTTACTTTCCTAGGTTACCGTGAATATGAATTCGCTGGCACGGGCACCCGGGCGCAGGTGACCGCTGCCAAAAACAGCAGCATGGGCGTGTTGAGTGACCTTTCGCGGGTGGTGTTTCAAGAACTACGCGATTTGGCGAAGATGCCGCCTGATGTGCGTAGTTTTGTCAACCGTCCCGACCTGCTGATGGTCACCAAGACAGACATGCGTTCTCGCGTTCACCGTCCAGTGCAGATGGATTCAATCGGTATCAAGCGCTTGGATTCTAAAGGACGTGTGGTCGGGCAACGTATTTTTGTCGGGCTGTTTACGGCAGGGGCTTACAACAGAAGTGCGCGCGATATTCCACTTTTGCGGCGTAAAATTCAGGGCACTTTTGACCGTGCTGGTTTGCCGTCAAACAGTCACAACGGAAAAACCTTGCTGAACATTTTGGAAACATTTCCGCGCGATGAATTGTTCCAGATTTCCACCGATCAGTTGCTGGAAACCAGTCTCGGCATTTTGCGCCTACAAGACCGCCAAAAGGTCTCCCTCTTTTTACGCCGGGATGATTTTGAACGCTTTATCAGTTGCTTGATCTATGTTCCGCGCGACCGCTACAGCACCGATCTGCGCAAAAAAATTCAGGCGCAATTGGAAGATGTCTTCGCTGGGTCCGTTACGGCGCATTATGCGCATTTGGGCGACGACGCACTGACGCGTCTACATGTGGTGATCAAGACCACACCAGGTGGAATTCCCAAGTACGATCTAAAAGACATCGAAGCGGGCATTGCCGAATTAACGCGCTCATGGGGTGATCGTCTGGGCGGCGCCTTGATTGCGCAAAATGGCGAAATGGAAGGCATGCGCCTTTTGGGTGCCTATCAAAATGCGTTTAACCGAAATTATGAAGAAAGCTTTTCAACGGAAGAGACCATCAATGATATCAAACGCATTGAGTTGACGTATGTCTTTGGTCGCTTAGGCTTGCACCTGTATCAATTGGACGCTCCGTCGGGTCCGCCATTGCGGTTTAAGATATACAATCCCAAGGGGCCGGTGGCGCTGTCGGACATATTGCCGATGCTGGAAAACCTCGGCCTTAGGGTGATGGAAGAAATTCCGTATCGTGCGCGGCGCAAAGAAGCACCCTACAAAATCGTGATCCATGATTTTGGGCTGGAACCACGCGGCAAGCTGATGGGCAGCGGTGACGATGTGCGCTCGCGTTTTCACGCCGCGTTCGATCAAATTTGGTCGGGTGATATGGAAAGCGACGCACTGAACGCGTTGATTTTGTCTGCAGGGCTAGACTGGCGTGAAGTCACGGTGCTGCGCGCGTATACCAAATACCTGCGTCAAACTGGGATCACGTTTTCTGAAATTTATATGGCCAACACGTTGGTGGAAAATGCGACGATCACCCGTGGCATTGTCGATTTGTTCATGGCCCGGTTCAAGCCACACGCGGCCAAGGATGCGATTGCAAAGGCAGCACGCCAAGCGACCCGTTTGCGCAAAAAACTATTCGATCAATTGGAAGATGTCAGCAGCGCGGATCAAGATCGCATCCTGCGCCGTTACATCAATTTGATCGACGCAACCTTACGCACCAACTTCTTTCAGCTCACAGACGATGGTGAGCTTAAGACCTGGTTGTCGTTCAAGCTGTCGAGCCGCGACGTCGAGGAATTACCGCTGCCGCGGCCTAAATTTGAAATTTTCGTTTATGCACCGCGCGTCGAAGGCGTTCATTTGCGCTTTGGCAACGTGGCGCGTGGCGGCTTGCGTTGGTCTGATCGACGCGAAGATTTCCGCACCGAAATTCTCGGCTTGGTCAAAGCACAGCAGGTCAAAAATGCAGTCATTGTGCCGGTGGGATCCAAAGGTGGCTTTGTGGTCAAAAACCCACCGAGCGAAGGGGGTCGCGAAGCGTTCTTGGAAGAAGGCATTGAATGCTACAAGACCTTCATTCGCGGGTTGCTCGACCTGACCGATAATCTGGATAGTCTGGGTGAGGTTTTGCCACCACCACAGGTGCTTCGTCACGATCCCGACGATCCCTATCTGGTGGTCGCGGCCGATAAGGGAACGGCAACGTTTTCGGATATCGCCAATGGCGTTGCAGCCGATTATGGCTTTTGGCTGGGGGACGCTTTCGCATCGGGCGGCAGCGTTGGTTATGATCACAAAAAAATGGCCATCACCGCGCGTGGCGGTTGGGAATCCGTCAAGCGCCATTTCCGCGAAATGGGCATCGACACCCAGTCGGAAGATTTCACCGTGATCGGCGTCGGCGATATGTCAGGTGATGTGTTTGGCAACGGCATGTTGCTCAGCGAGCATATCTGTCTCACCGCGGCCTTCAATCATATGCATATTTTCATCGACCCCAATCCCAGCCCCAAAACGTCCCTCACCGAGCGGAAGCGCTTATTCGATTTGCCGCGCTCAGCGTGGTCCGATTACAACGCCAAGCTGATCTCAAAAGGCGGCGGCGTGTTTGAGCGGCGCGCCAAATGGGTGCCGTTATCTAACGAGATGAAGGATTTCTTCGGCGTCAGCGTCGATAAAATGACGCCCAACGACATGATCAAGCTGATCTTGAAACTGGATGCTGACTTACTGTGGTTCGGCGGCATCGGTACATATATGAAAGCCAGTAGCGAAAGTCATGTGGACGCGGGCGACCGCACCAACGATGCGGTGCGTGTCAATGCGCGCGACGTGCGCGCAAGGGTCATCGGCGAAGGTGCCAACCTTGGCGTCACCCAGCGCGCGCGCGTTGAGTACGCCCTGTCTGGTGGCCGGATGAACACGGATTCCATCGACAATTCCGCAGGGGTGGATTGTTCCGATCATGAGGTCAACATCAAGATTTTGCTGGATGTCTTGGTGGCGCAAAATAAGCTGACGATGCGCAGCCGCAATGCGTTGTTAGAGCGCATGACTGATGAGGTCGGCGCACTGGTTTTGTGGGACAACTACGAGCAAACCCTGGCCATATCCATCATTCAAGCGCGCGGCACGGACCTGGTGGATCACCAAATTCGCCTCATGCGGATGTTGGAAAAAGCTGATCGCCTGAACCGTGAGGTTGAGTTTTTGCCCGACGACGAAACCTTGACCGAACGCGCCATTGGCGGTCAAGGACTGACCCGCCCGGAAGTTTCAGTGCTGCTGTCGTATTCGAAAATCTGGCTGTTTGATGAACTGCTCGCCAGTGACATTCCCGACGATCCATTTTTGGTGCGCGATCTGTTGCGCTACTTCCCGACGCCGTTGCAAAGCAAATATCAAGACGATATCGGCCAACATCGCTTGCGCCGGGAAATTGTCGCCACGCGGGTCACCAATTCCATGATCAACCGGGTTGGCGGAACGTTTGTGACGCAACTGATGGAAAAGACCGGCATGAACCCCGGCGATATTGCGCGCGCCTTTATCATGGCGCGCGAGGTGTTCACAGTTCGCGATATGTGGAGCCCGATTGAGGCTTTGGATAATAAAGTCCCCGCACATACGCAGATATCCATGTTGCTCGACATCAATAAGCTTTTGGATCGCGCCACCATGTGGTTTTTGCGTAACGGGGTTGCGTCTCAACCGTTGGCGGCGAGTGTCGAGCGCTTTCAGGGCGGCAACAGCGAACTTTTTGCGGGTCTGACGAACGTATTGCCGGATCACTATCTTGAGGATCTGGATCGACGCGCCCAGGTGTACGTGGGCGATGGCGTGCCGAAAGAGCTGGCGTTGCGCATTGCGGGTCTGGTCAATATGGCGTCCGGCATTGACATTGTGCTACTTGCTGAACAACGCGGTTTGAAAGTGTGCGAGGTGGCGGCGTTGTATTTTGCGGTGGGCTCTAAGTTTCGTTTGGGCCGTATGCGGGCGGCGTGCGAAGCCCTGGGAAGTGACAGTCACTGGCAAAAACTGGCGGTTTCAGCGTTGGTGGAAGAGCTGTTCGGTCATCAGTACAATCTGACGGCGCACGTGTTGGAGGTCTCGCAGAACGTCACGGACCCAGACAAGGCTATCAAAATATGGACCGACACTTATCAAACTGCCATCAACCGCACAGAACAGTTGTTGACGGAACTTTGGGCGGGCGACATCAATGATATTTCGATGATCGCAGTGGCGAGCCGGGCGTTTAAATCTTTGATTGATGAGCGCTCAAGCTGACGTAAAACGTGAGCAACACTCCACGATTCGCAAATTGCCATGCAAATTGCGAATGACAATACAAAAAAAGCGGGGTCAGGAGAAAACCCTGAGCCCCGCGAGTTGTACGTCAAGGGTAAACCCTAGACGAGAGTGGACGGTTTAAAAGCGCCAACTGCGTATCTAGCCCTGGCTCGCTTTAAGAGTATTTGCAATCGCTATGTCCAACTGGCTTAGGTCGAACGGCTTGCCGAGAAAGTCTGCACAACCTGCGCGGTGAAAGCGTTCACGCGTTTCGGTATTGGTATGCGCTGTCAGCACAACAATCGGAATGCCGGACATTTTTGGATCGTTTTTCATCACGTGCAGGGTCGAGTGACCATCGAGCACGGGCATATCAACATCTAAGATCACCACGTCCGGGCGGCGCTGTGCAGCCATGCCAATACCGTGTGCGCCATCTTCTGCCTGAATGACTTGATGGCCGTTGCCTTGAAAGTAGGTTGAGAGCAAAGCCCGGATATCGGGGTCGTCGTCAATCACCAAAATACGTGCCATATCGGTCCCCCCGATTTGCAGAATGCGACGGTTGTCTCATTCAGGCGATAAAAAGCAAGCGCCGTGCCAATACACAGTTGATCTGCAAACCGCGGGTGATACGCTCAGAATATGATTGAGATTAACAACCTCACCAAGCGCTTCGATCAGGTGCAAGCCCTAAGCGGTTTGAGCCTCACGGCGCAAGATGGCCGAGTAACGGGCCTGATCGGCCCCAACGGTGCGGGTAAAACCACCGCGTTTCGCATCGTGTATGGTCTGCTCACGCCTGATCAAGGCTGCGCGCGCGTAGATGGCGTGAACGTCGCCGAAGACCGTATGCTGGCGCAACGCCAATTGGGGGTGCTGCCGGATGTGCGTGGCCTGTATCCGCGCCTCAGTGCGCGCGAACACATTCGCTATTTCGGCCAGTTGCACGGTGCCTGCGGGGCGGCCTTGGAAGCCGACATTGATGAACTGATTGCGCGCCTGGGCATGAGCGATTTCGCCGACCGTTTGGCCAAGGGTTTTTCACGCGGCCAAGAGCTTAAAGTCGCCTTGGGCCGCGCCCTGGTACACCGCCCGCACAATTTGATTTTGGATGAACCGACCAACGGTTTAGACGTGATGAGTTCACGCGCCGTGCGTGAACTGATTGCTGAAATGAAAGCAGAAGGTCACTGCATTTTGATTTCCAGCCACATTATGAGCGAGGTCTCTTTGCTGTGCGACGATTTGGTGATTGTTGCCGAAGGCCGCACGGTCGCCAGCGGCACACCCGATGAGCTGCGGAGTGAGGCTGGCGCGGATGATTTGGAAGAGGTGTTTGTGCGTATCTTGGCTCGTACCTCTGCAAAAGCGGAGGCGGCGCAATGACAGGGCAAACTTCAAACAACTGGATGCCCGGCTGGATACAGCGGGTGTGGATCGTGCTGAAAAAAGAGCTGCGCGATCACAGCCGCGACCGACGCTCTTTGACGTTGGCGTTGGTTTATCCAATGCTGGGCCCGCTGTTGGTGGCGGGCGGCTTGCTGCTGGCGGGTAAGACCTTACAGGGTGACTTTCGCGAACACGCCGTCACCGTTCCCGCTGTGGGCATAGAGCACGCGCCCCAGCTGAAAACGTATCTGGAAAATAACAATGTGCGTTTCAGCGCCGCGCCGCCGACACGCCAAGCTCAAGAAGACGCGGTGCGTGAAGGCCGTTTGGCGGTGGTGCTGATCGTGCCACAAAGCGCCGACGGTCAAGGTGCGTTTACCATCGAATTGCTCACCAACACCGGACGGGTGGATAATCTGCGCGTCACATCGCGTCTCAGTGCGATCGTGCGCGGCTATAATGATCACATCGCCGATCAAAAAGCGTTGGCGGCGGGCTTGCCCACAGGTTATGCGACGACCGTGAAAATCGCGCGTGTCAATGTCGCGCGCGACGCCAACATTGCGGTGTTCTTTTACAATATGGTGCCGCCGCTGGTGATTTTTATGATCTTCCTCGGCGGGGTGCACCTCGCCATCGACACCACGGTGGGCGAACGCGAGCGCGGTTCTTTGGAACCGTTGTTGCTGGCCCCGGTGGAACGCTGGGTGTTGTTGTTGGCGAAAGCTTTGGCGGCGCTGGCGTTCACGGCGGTGACCACGGTGGTGAACTTAGGTGCGTTTCGCGTGTTCATGGGGCTGGCGGCGTCTTCGTCGGATCGCTTGGTCGCCCCGCCTGGGTGGGAGGTGTTCGCCGTGATCTTCGCCGTGACCATCCCGTTGATGGCCGTCGCGGTGGCGCTGCAAATGTCGGTGGCGGTGATCACGCGTTCGATGAAAGAAGCGCAAATCTATCTCGGTCTGTTGCCGCTGGTGCCTGCACTGCCGGGCATGGTGATGGTGTTTTCGCCGATGAACCCAACCGACGTCACGGTGGCGGTGCCGGTGTTGGGTCAGATGCTGCTGATCAACCAATTGGTGGGGGAACAGGCCCTTAACCCCCAGCACGTCTTGATCGCTTCGCTGACCACGTTGCTGTCGGCGGCGCTGATCTTCTTGCTTGCCGCCAAATGGTTCCGCCGTGAAAAGATGTTTGTGCTGGGCTAAGTCACAAAAAAACGCCGGGCGCGATGTCTCGGCCCGGCGTTTTGTGTCTCTATGCGGTCTTAGTGACGGAAATGGCGCATGCCGGTGAAGACCATGGCGATGCCGGCTTTGTTGGCGGCTTCGATGACTTCTTCGTCGCGCATGGAGCCGCCGGGCTGGATAACCGCCACGGCTCCGGCCTCGACCGCTTCCAACAGACCGTCGGCGAACGGGAAAAATGCGTCTGAGGCCACCACCGAACCGATCGCCCAGCTTTGATCCTCGCCTTGCGCTTTGGCCGCTTGTTCGGCGCGGAACGCTGCGATGCGGCATGAATTGACGCGGCTCATTTGGCCTGCGCCGACGCCGACGGTGCGTCCGTCCTTGCAATACACGATGGCGTTGGACTTGATGTGCTTACCAACCGTGTAAGCGAACTTCATGTCCGCCAGCTGTTCATTGGTGGGGGCTTTTTCGGTGACGACTTTAAGCTCGTCGATAATGGCATTATCGCGGCCTTGGACCAGCAATCCACCAGCGAGCATCTTGACCGTGCGCCCGCCCGTTGTCGGGTCCGCCATTGCGCCGGTGGTCAGAACACGCAGGTTCTTTTTGCCGGACAAAATTTTCAGCGCATCTTTGTCCACAGAAGGGGCGATGATCACTTCGGTAAAAATCTTGGTGATCTCTTTCGCCGTTTCGCCGTCGAGCGGGCGGTTCAGCGCGACAATGCCGCCGAACGCGCTTTCGGTGTCGCACACATAGGCGTTGCGATACGCTTCAGCCAAGGTCGCGCCCACGGCCACGCCGCATGGGTTGGCGTGCTTGATGATGGCGCATGCGGTGTCTTCGAACTCACTGACCAACTCGAACGCCGCATCGGTGTCATTTAAGTTGTTGTAGCTGAGTTCTTTGCCTTGCAGCTGGGTGGCCGAAGCCACGCCCGGGCGCGGATCGCCGTTGACGTAAAACGCAGCGGCTTGGTGGGGGTTTTCGCCATAGCGCATGGTCTGCTTCAGCTCACCGGCGAAGCTCAGGCGCTTCGGCCAGACTTGATCGGTTTCGTCCGCCAGCCAGGTGGAAATGGCGGCGTCGTAAGCGGCGGTGCGCGCGTAGGCGCGCTGGGCCAAGAACTTACGGGTTTCCAAACTGGTCGCGCCGGAATGGCTGGCGATTTCGTCCATCACGCGTTGGTAGTCTTCGGGCTCGACCACCACCGTGACGTCACCGTGATTTTTCGCCGCCGCACGGATCATCGCCGGGCCACCAATGTCGATGTTCTCGACGCAATCGTCATAGCTTGCGCCGCCCGCCAGGGTTTCCTCGAAGGGATAAAGGTTCACGCACAACAAATCGATGGGCGCAATATTGTGCTCTTCCATCGCCTTGACGTGCTCAGCGTTGTCGCGCACCGCCAGCAAGCCGCCGTGAATGGCCGGTTGCAGGGTTTTCACCCGGCCATCCATAATTTCGGGAAAGCCGGTGTGTTCGGACACTTCCGTAACCGGCACGCCCGCGTCAGCGAGCATCTTGGCGGTGCCGCCGGTGGACAGCACCTCGGTGCCTTGGTCGGCTAGAAAACGGCCAAATTCGACAATGCCGGTTTTGTCGGAAACGGAAAGCAGTGCGCGGCGGATGGGTTCGGACATGAGCGGGTTCCCTATTGGCGACCAGTAAAATGATGAACAAGGCGCATAAAGCGCATATGACAGATGTGTCATAAACCGCTTGCGATATACCAGTCCCGCCTCGTCAAGGCCAGCCCCAAGACCAGCACTATGCAAGGGTTATTTAACGTAAAATGTCTTGATCGGCGGGTGGCGGGGCGTATTCGGGCACCAGTTTGGCGATTGCGCCTAGCAGCCCCGTGCGGTCTTCACTGCGGGCCGCAGCTTCCAGTTGATCCAAGGTGCGGCGCACGTCTTCGACATCGTGTATGCGCGGCGAGGCCAGCAACACGCCGGGCGCGGCGGTCGGTACCGGCGGCTCGGCGCCATGGAAGATCTCTTCAAACAGCTTTTCGCCAGGGCGGGTGCCGGTGAATTGAATTTCAATATCATCGTCGGGTTGCAGTCCGGCCAAGCGGATCATTTGACGCGCCAGTTCGACGATTTTCACTGGTTCGCCCATATCCAAAACGAACAATTTTCCAGTGGTGGCGTGACTGGTGACGCCCAGCGCGGATGCTTGCAACACCAATTCGACCGCTTCGCGGATGGTCATGAAATAGCGCGTCATATCCGGATGCGTAACGGTTAGCGGGCCGCCTGCTTCCAGCTGCTTTTGAAACAATGGCACCACCGATCCGGTGGACCCCAAAACGTTGCCAAATCGAACTGTAACAAACCGTGTGCCTGCATCTTGACCTCGGCGCAGGTCCAGGGCCTGTACGTACGTTTCCGCGATGCGCTTGGTCGCGCCCATGATGTTGGTGGGGTTGACCGCTTTATCGGTGGAAATCATCACCATCACATTGACGTCGGCCGCTTCGCAGGCATCAGCCACATTGCGCGTGCCGATGGCGTTGGTGAGCATGCCTTCGAACGGGTTGTCTTCCACCAATGGCACATGTTTGAGCGCAGCGGCGTGAAAAACCAATTCGGGTTTGTAATGACTGAAAACTTGATCGATCCGGGTGCGGTCTCGTACGTCAGCGATCACCGCATGACGGGCCATGTCGGGGCTTTGCCCAGCCATTTCTCGGTCGATTAAATAAAGAGCAAATTCAGAATTTTCGACCAACACCAGTTCTTGCGGGCCGATGGCGGCCACTTGGCGGGCCAATTCCGATCCGATCGAGCCACCGGCGCCAGTGATCAAAACACGCTTGTTTGCGACCAGCTTGGCCATTGATCCACGATCCAGCGGTTGCTGTGGTCGGCCCAGAAGGTCTTCGATCGCGATGGGGCGGATGCGAACGTCTTGATCGTCGTCGGATTTTAGATCGTCGACACGCGGCATCCGGGCCACGGTCATCCCCAGGCTTTGTGCCATGTGGAGCAATTCGCGCACGCCGGCACCTTTGATATCGGCCTTGGTCAGTACCAGACGCTGGGGGCGATCTTCACCTGCAAAGGTTGGCACAATGGTTTCGATATCGGCCACGGTGCCCAAAACGCTGACGTCGTGAATTTGTCGACCCACGCGACCGGGACCTTCGGCGACTATGCCCACAGGGCGATAAGGGGATGTGTTGGACCGTGCCGCAGCGCGAATGAACAGTTCCGCTTCGTCACCGGCGCCGACCAGCAGCACGGGGATTTTTGGTGTGGCGTTAAGATCCAGATGCCAGTCGAAGCGACGGTCTTTGAGTATGCGGTATAAAAAGCGAGGTCCGCCCAGCATTGCCAGCAAAACAAACCAGTTGATCACGGGAAGCGAGCGCGGCACGCCTTCAAGGCGGAAGAAAAAGAACATCTCCAGGGAAAACACCAGCATCAATATGGTGACGGCCTTGGCTAGGGTCACCAGATCGTTCATCGAGGCATAGCGCCAAATGCCGCGATACATGCGCAGGCTTAAAAACACCACGGCGGCGGTGGCGGTGAACGCGGCCGTGCCGGTGAGCAAAATCTTGCCATGAAACGGACCGAACACATCACCAATACGCAAAATCATCGACACACCGAATGACAATGCGGCCATGATCACGTCATGAATGAACGCGATCAGATTGCGCGGCTTCATCATCAAAGCTTTGGGCAGGTAGGCCATGGTCGAAAATATCCGGGTCGGATGACGCTGATCGTGTGTGCTCAGGGGGAGAACGTTAGCACACCAACGCCTTGCGATGGCAGTCTTTTATGAGTGGTTGGTTAGCGCAGCAGGTTAAACTTTAAAATGCAGCAAATGGCGCTGACGGCATCTTTCCAGCCGATTTGTTTGCCCTCTGCATCAGATCGATTGACGTAAGGCACAGGGACTTCGCCCAGCCGCAGTTTGGTCTTCATGTGCGCAAGCTTGGCGGTTATTTCGGGTTCGATGCCGAAACGGGTCTCGGTGATGGTGATCTGATCGAACAGGTGCTTGGGCACCAGTTTTTAACACGTCTGCATATCGGTCAACTTGAGCTCGGCGGGCAAATTGGACAGCGCTGTTAAATAATGATTGGTGAGGCCGCGCAGCAGGTGGTGCGCTTCGGTGGCGTCGCGCTCCAAAAAACGCACCCCTGTAGACCACAACGGCAATGGTTTGTTTCTCGTTGTAGCAAGAAATCACGACACTGAGTTTGTTCATAAGCTTTCTTGATCCCCGTCCTTTATGTTCTGTCTCGTGTCAGGGCCCACTTGACCAGAGCGCCGTTGCCCGACAGCGGGCCGTCAATGACGATCTGTTCACTGCGTCGCTGTTCGCCACCGTGGCCTAGATAGACGCTGGCTTCGAGCTTCACGTCTTGGGCGGATGTGCGCAGACGCCAGGCTTCCTTGCCGGGTAGGTGCAGCAATACATCGTGACCGTCACCCAACACCGACGCCTTAACGCTCGGGTGGAGATGAAAACGAAGTGTAAAGTGCTCGCCGCCTGCGCCGACCAGACGGTCTTCGCCGCGTATGTCGGTGCCATGAGAGGCCAAAAACAGCGCGCGGTGATGGGTTAGGCCAAAAGCGTCCATGTAACCGTCATGACTGGCTTCGGCCAAAGTGCCTTCGTCGACATCTTGGCGGTTGCAGGTGACGTGTTCGGGGCGTTGGCGCAGTTTGCCATCAAGCGCGAACGCGCTGGAGGAGGTCTCGTTCACGCTCATGGTTGAATGCGCCGCCGTCGCCGCAAGTGCCGTGCGCCAAGGGTCTTGCCGCCCTTGACGCGCGCCGCAGTTCACAAAAAGGCGGTGCTTGCCGATGGACAGCTCAAAGCTGAGCGTTCCGGCATGCTGGGACCGGCCCACGCTTGAGGGCTGACCACAATCCATAATGATGTTCACGGCACCGGCGTTGAGGCGTTGAAAACCGGCGTGCGGCGCATTGCGGGGTGGTTTTGCGTTGGAATCGGTTTGCGCCAAAATCATATCCAGCCGCGCCGGATCACCCTCAAGTCCACCATTGAACACCGCCAGTCCGCCGTCGGGGTGGCGCAAAGCGCGTAGCATGGGCGCCACGCGATCAATGGCGTTTTGTAAAAACCCGGGCACGTCGCCGGTGGCAGTGCTGAGCAAGGCTCTGAGTTCGAGCAAATCTTTCAGAACATCGCTTAGCGTTTGAGGGCTGCGCTCGACATGACCGCCGTCGGGCAGCACTTGCGCAGAAATTTCGCGTTCCAACATGTTGAGCGTTCGCGCCATGCGGCCTTCTCCGCCCAACAACGCAAACACGCCGTAAGCCTGCCCCTTTATGGCGTGCAGGCGAATAAACCCGGCGTCGGTTGGCGGGATGGTCCACAACAGATGGCGCGCATCGCGCCCGGCGGTACGGCGCAACATTTTTTCAAACGGGCCAGTCGCGTCATCACGTACCAAAAAGCTCCAGTGCTGGCACCAGTTGATCAGGCGTTCGGCAGTAACTGCAGGGGCCCAGGCGGTCTGTTCCCAAGTTCTGTTGTTGTCCATCCACGCCGATAACCATTCGCGGGCGAAATAGGGGGCCTCTCCACCGCCAAGCGCGCACAGGTCCCTCAGCCAGCTGTGCCCGTGAAACCACGCGATCCACGTGGCGGAGGCATTTGCGGGTAAGTCGTTAGCAGAGCTGAGATTATGGACCTCATCACGATGACGGAATGTTCCCGCCAAGATGTCGCGACCAGTGTCGGGGTTGCCGGGCCAGAGCTCCGGTACTGTAAAGCGCACCCCTTTAGGGGCTTGGCCCAGCAGCAACAGACGATACAAAGCAGATGATTTGAATCGTGCGCTGTATGTCTGAGGGGCCGCGCGGGAGCGACCGTGACGTGCGTTAGGCGGCGGGGCGGATATCTGGCTCATATCAGATGGGTACCAGCATTGTGAGAGACGGACAAGGACCGCCATCACAACCGATTAAGATTCTATAATATTTGAGGTTTTGGCGTTGGCGCAATTCTCATTGCGGCGCTTCAGATAAGCCGGTGTGTTCTAGCTTTGGATTCGCTTTCCATATAAACGGATTTGACGAGCTCTTTCGGCCCATTCAGGGGCATGGGAAATGATGGATGTAGGCAAACATGATCGTTGCGCCATAGGGAAGGTCTGCGTAGCGGGGGTGGTGTTCGATAGCGACGCGCATCATGCGGAGCATCTCTGGCCCATCAACGGTAAAGTCATCTGGTGAGCAGTTAATTTGCTGGCCTGCGCTACGATATTCATCGAGGTAGGCATTCATCCAGCTGACGCCATTGGCGTTGCCATCGACGATCCGTTCCAGCTTTTCGCGCATACTTGCGTTACCCTGATCACACATCTCCAGCAGTTCACGTGCAGGCGTTTCGGACCTTGCGGCGGGAGGGCCTTTAGTAGGGTTATGACCGTCGTTATAAAGCGTTTCATCGTGGCGCACCCCGGTTAAGGAAGCCAAGTTAAGGTAAGTTATACCATAAAACGCATGTCGTTTAGGGCGCTTAAGTTTTCAAAGACGACGTAGGCGCGCGGCGAAGAAACCGTCCATGCCGCCTTGATCGGCGAAATGGCATGGCAAAGTGCGCAAAAAGCCGTCCGCAGTGACGAAATCGGTGAGCGTTCCGACCTCGGTAGGCTGTAAAGGGTCGAGCTGCACGGGCGCGTCGGTTTGCAAAAGCGCGTCAATTTGGGCTTCGCCTTCTTCGCGTTGCAGCGAGCAGGTGCAATACACGATCAAACCACCCGGGCGAACCATTTCAACTGCGGCCTTCAACAGTCGCTCTTGTAAGTGCGCCAGTTTGACCAAGTCGGCTGGTTTTTTCAGCTGCAAAACGTCGGGATGGCGTCGCGCTGTGCCGGTTGCTGAGCATGGTGCGTCCAGCAGCACTGCATCGGCGAGCATGTCAGGGCGCCATTCAGTAGCGTCGGCGGTGATCAGCTTGGCGGATAAATGGGTGCGCTTGAGGTTTTGCGAAACGCGTTGTAGACGCTTTTCGGATCGATCAACCGCGATGACGCGGGCTCCAGCAGCGGCGAGTTCCATGGTTTTGCCACCGGGTGCGGCGCACAGATCGATAACATCGAGGTCGCGTACGTTGCCGAGCAATCGCGCGGGCAGGCTGGCGGCCATGTCTTGAATCCACCATGCTCCTTCATCGAAACCGGGAAGGGTGGTGATCACGCCTTTATGGCCGTTCAAACGCAATGTGCCGGTGGGCATCAGGTGGGCTTCTAATTTTTCGGCCCAGCCTGCAGGGTCTTCTTTTGGCGTGATGTCGAGCGGCGCTTCAATGAGGTGTTGCGCCGCGATTGCATGCGCGGTCTCGTCGCCATAGGCTTCTACCCAGCTGCGCCACAGCCATTCGGGGGTATTCAGCTGGGCGATATCGTGGCTGGCGAGCAGTTCTGCGCCTTCGCGTTGAGCGCGGCGCAAGATGGCGTTGACCAATTTGCGGTACGGGGCCAAATCTCCCCCGCGACAGAGGCCGACAGCGGTGTCGATGGCGGCGTGATCGGCGGTGTCGAGGAAAAACAACTGTGCGAGGCCGAGACGCATAACGTTTTGCGCTGCGAGGCCCTTTTTGCCCAAAGGTTTGTCCAAAAAAGACGAAATTAATAAATCTATTTCACCAATATGGCGCAGAACTGTGCGGGTGATCTGTTGGGCGAGGGCCCGGTCACGATCAGGAAGTTTGCTGAACCCTTGCGCCTGCGCCAGGGCGTCATCAAGCTGATGCTTGTGGTTAAGAACGGCATCGAGAAGATTGAGAGCGGCGGTGCGGGGCATGAAGAGTAAAGCTCGGCTGATCGGTTCATGTGGGGATTTTTATTGTCCCCCCTATACCATGAGCGGGCGTCCAGATACACTGAAAGGTGAAAATATCCACAGCGTCACAGAAGGTTTTGGGCATCATGACCGAAAACGAAACAAAGTCACAAAACGCAATCGAAACGTTATCCTCTCACTACACCGGCGAAGTAAAAAAACAGCCGTCAAATTCAAAAGATATCGATAAAGTAATGACGGAACAATCAACTGCAAAACATAAAGAATATGGCGGTCGAGAAGGCCTGAATCCAACTCGTTATGGAGATTGGGAACGCAATGGCCGGTGTGTTGATTTTTGATCGTTGATCGATCACGCAGGCATGGATTACAAACTGTATATCGGCCAATTAATGGGCCAAATATATTTCATTTACAGAACATAATAAAATCAGTCGGTGGCATTACTGAGCCAAATACATTTTGAAACCGCTAGAGCATTGAATTTCACAAAAGGCCTTGCGGAGCGTCACCCGAGCATTTTTTGCTGCTCATACCAGAGTGATGGGGCGCGGTTATGGCGGCTTCCATTTCGCTGTGGCGATAAAATCTAAGGCTCAGGATCGACGGTGTCTACGTGTGTAGGCTGTTCGCCAACAAAGTGTTTTTGGACTATAGGCTTATTTAAATTTACGTATACCGCTGCAGAGTGTGATGGCGCGCGCTGAGAGCACTATGTTGGAAAGAGTGGCAAAAACCTTCAAATTTTAAATGTTTTTAAAAATGCTTATATATAATAAGTTAATTAACTTGTTATTTATCAATGGGTTAAAATAATAAATGGCGGGACATAAGGGTCCCGCCATTTTCGTGAAGGTATGAGACGCACTCAGCGGTTTTGGCGATTATCGATTAGGTCATCTACCACGGAAGGGTCGGCTAAAGTTGAAGTGTCGCCCAGGCTAGCATATTCGTTTTCAGCAATTTTGCGCAAAATGCGGCGCATGATTTTGCCTGAACGGGTTTTTGGTAGTCCGGGCGCCCATTGAAGCCAATCCGGCGTGGCGATGGGGCCGATTTCTTTGCGCACCCACGTCACAAGCTCTTTTTTCAGCTCATCGGTCTGCTCGATACCCGCATTTAAGGTGACGTAAGCGTAGATACCTTGGCCCTTAATGTCGTGAGGCGCGCCAACAACGGCGGCTTCGGCGACTTTTTCATGAGCAACAAGGGCGCTTTCGACCTCAGCGGTGCCCATACGGTGGCCCGATACATTGATCACATCATCGACGCGGCCGGTTATCCAATAATAGCCGTCTTCGTCTCGACGGCAGCCGTCGCCGGTGAAGTATTTGCCGGGATAGGTCGAGAAGTAGGTCTGCTCAAAACGTTCGTGATCGCCATATACCGTGCGCATCTGACCGGGCCAGCTGTCGGTGATGCACAAGTTACCTTCGGTGGGGCCGTCTTGCGGATTGCCATCGGCATCGACGATCTGCGGCTGCACACCGAAGAACGGGCGGGTGGCGGAACCGGGTTTGAGCGCCGTCGCACCCGGCAGTGGGGTGATCAAAATACCACCAGTTTCGGTTTGCCACCAGGTGTCGACGATCGGGCAACGGCCTTCGCCGACCACGTTGTAGTACCACATCCACGCTTCGGGGTTGATCGGCTCACCCACGGAACCGAGCAAACGCAAGGACTTGCGCGAAGTCTTTTTGACCGGTTCGTCGCCATCGCGCATCAGCGCGCGGATCGCGGTCGGTGCGGTGTAGAAGATGTTGACGTTGTGTTTGTCGCACACCTGCCAAAAGCGTGAGGTGTCGGGATAGTTGGGTACGCCTTCAAACATCAATGTGGTCGCCCCATTGGCGAGCGGACCGTAGACAATGTAGCTATGTCCGGTGACCCAGCCCACATCCGCCGTACACCAATAAATGTCACCGTCGTGATAATCGAACACGTACTGATGGGTCATGGAAGCATAAACCATGTAGCCGCCGGTGGTGTGCAACACGCCTTTGGGTGCGCCGGTGGAACCGGATGTGTAGAGAATGAACATCGGATCTTCGGCGTTCATTTCTTCCGGCTCGCAGGTGGTTGGCTCAGCGGCCACCGCGTCTTCGTACCAAACGTCGCGACCGTCGGTCCAATTGATGTCGCCGCCGGTGCGTTTGACCACGAATACGGTTTCAACCGAAGAACAATCGGCCAAAGCCGCGTCTACATTGGCTTTGAGCGGGATGGCTTTTTTACCGCGCAGACCTTCGTCGGCGGTGATCACGCAATTGGAAGAACAGCCTTTGATGCGTCCGGCCAACGCGTCCGGAGAAAACCCACCAAACACGATAGAGTGAACCGCGCCGATGCGCGTACACGCCAGCATGGCGTAGGCGGCTTCGGGGATCATTGGCATATATAGGGTGACAACGTCGCCCTTTTTGATGCCGCGCGCCTTCATGGCGTTTGCCAATTTGCAGACTTCGTCGTGAAGTTCTTGATAGGAAATGTTTTTTGAATCTGCCGGGTCGTCGCCTTCCCAAATGATTGCGGTCTGGCTGGCGCGCGCGGGCAAATGGCGATCAATACAGTTCGCCGATGCGTTCAGCGTGCCGTCGGCAAACCATTTAATCGAGACGCCGGGAATGTTGTAATTGACATCTTTAACTTGAGTGAAGGGCTTGATCCAGTCGATACGCTTGCCGTGTTCACCCCAAAATCCATCGGCGTCCTCGACAGATTGCTTATACATTTCAAGGTATTTAGCGTTATCGGCCCACGCTTCTTTGGCGAGCTCATCGGAGACCGGAAAAATTTTGGAATCAGTCATTTTATATGCCCCTCCCTGGGTGTGAGGTCTGTTTTGGTGCTTCCTGTTTGTCCCAGCGGCGTCAATTGAGCCTGACGCGTTATCGTGGGTGCTGGGAGCGTATGAATTCGTGTGCCGACATTGCTCATTGTGCAGTGCAGCGAAAAGATTATTGAGGAATTCAAACGCAGGTGCAAGTGAAGAAAATACCGGGGCGCGGCTTTTCAATCCAACCAAACTGCTCCGTCGCGAACGCTACCGGCTATGGGCGCGAGGTACTTACCCAGACAAGGCCCATGAACACAATGACCGTCTTCAATGCGAAACAGCGCGCCATGGGTGGAGCACAAGATCATATCTTTTTCCGGCGTCAAAAAGCGTCCCGGCGTGAAATCGAGGGGGGACAAGATGTGCGGGCAGGAATTTTCATAGATGTAAACATTGAAGCCTTGTCGAACAACCATAATCCGGGTCAAAACGCCGCAGACCTTAGCGACAAAGCCGGCAGATTCACCGTCATCAATATCGTCGAGTGCACAAAGTGGCGTTGATGTCATGTTGGTAATCCTCCCGCCATGTGGAGTATTTCACGCCACTCGTCATCGCGTACGGGCATCACCGATAGACGGGATTGTTTGAGCAGCGTCATCTGTTTCAGGTTCGGATTGGTTTTTATATCCGCCAGCGAAACGGGTTTGTTCAGCGCCGTGACGGCCATAAAGTCGATACAGACGAATTTGCCCGTTGCATCGCTGGGGTCGGGATAAGCGTTTGAAGCAACTTGCAGCACTCCAACAATTTTCTTTTCATTAACGGAATGATAGAAAAAAACCAAGTCTCCGAGAGACATAGACTTCATGTAGTTTGCCGCTTGATGATTACGCACACTGTCCCAGGGCTCAATACCTGCGGCCACGTGATCAGACCATGACCAACAGTTGGGTTCAGATTTGACGAGCCAATACGCCATCGGAATAAGTCCTTGATTTGGCCGCAGATCTTATTGTCGATCCGGTTTCAAAGAAGTCAAAATCGTACCCCATTAGTAACGAAGTGGTCAATTGAAGCTGAGGCCTTATGGCAGCACTTTATTCCACGCCCGAATCTCAACGCTGTCAAACAACTTGGATTGAGCGTACGGATCATTGGAGGCAAACTCTTGAGCCTGCTCAAGGCGGTCAAAGTCGACGACAATGAGGCTTCCATTCATGGTTTCGCCATCTTCAGCCAAGGTCGGACCTGCGAAAATAAGCTTATCGCCTAGTGCCTTGAGGTATTCGACATGCGCTGGACGGTTGTCCATGCGAACATCCAGATAATCTTCCTTATCTGTACAGAAAATGGCGAACAGCATGACAAAGGTCCTTATTCTACGTTCAGAGGGCGGCTCAAAAGGCCTGTGATGATGGCATCCAGATCGACGCCGTGGTTCAGCACGCCATCGACGGCCAAACAGATCGGCATATCTACGTGTTTGCGCCGCGCCAGTTCAGTCACGGCGGCGGCGGTGAAAACGCCTTCAGTAACCGCTTTGCGCTCGGCCAGGATGTCAGACAGCATGCGGCCTTGTCCCAATTGCACACCGAGAGAAAAATTGCGCGATTGCATGGCGTTGCACGTCAGGGTCAGATCTCCAAGGCCCGACAATCCCATCAATGTGTGCTCATCGGCGCCCAGAACGCTGCCCAAACGGGCGATTTCGGCCAATCCACGTGTGACCAAAGCGGCGCGGGCGTTGTCGCCCATGGCCCGACCTTCGACGATGCCACATGCGATGGCCATGACGTTTTTAACCGCTCCGCCCAGTTGCGCGCCGATGACGTCATTGCAATAGTAAGTGCGAAAACAGCGACTTGACAAGCTTTCGCACAATGATTGACCTAATTTTTCATCCGCGCACGCCAACGTTAAAGCGGTCGGCATGTCACGAGCGACTTCGATGGCGAAGGTCGGGCCGGACAACACCGCGATTGGGGCGGCGTCGCCTAGGACCTCGCTGACCACTTCGCTCATAAGTTTAAAGGTGTTTTGCTCGATACCCTTGGCGCAGATGATCGCCGGTGTTCCGGGCTTCCAGTGCGGCTTTGCGGTTTCGCAGGCACTGCGCAGAAATTGCGCGGGCGCGACCAGCAATACGGCATCGGTGTCGATGGCTTCGGCCATGGTTGTGGTGGCGCGGATGCCGTCATCCAATTGGATGCCGGCTAGAAAAGCCGTGTTTTCTCGGACATTATTGATGTCCTCGGCGACTTCGGCCTCATGGGCCTGCAAAATCACTTCGGGGCCAGCGCGCCGCACCGCCGTGGCCAGGGCCGTGCCCCATGCGCCTGCGCCTATGATGCCGATGGTTTGCAAAATGGTGTGTCTCCGTTGATGGCTTAAACGAGATGCCTTCATAAATACGTTGGTATAAGGGCTCGGTACAAGAGCACGATCAGGCTTTTACGCCAGCGCCGGCCGCTTTGGGCGCATCAGGATCTAAAGGCCAGCGCGGACGCGGGGCGAAATCGAGCGCATCACTCTGACCTAATCGAAGTCTTTCGATCCCTGCCCAGGCGATCATCGCTCCGTTGTCCGTGCAGAGATTTAAGGGTGGCGCGGCGAGCACCATGCCTTGCGCGCCAGCGACTTCTTCCAGTTTGGTGCGCAACGCCGTGTTGGCGGCGACACCACCGGCCACGACCAAGGTAATCGCGTCCGGGCATTGTTTTCTAAATTCGTCAATCGCTCGCCCGGTGCGCTCACCAATCACGTCAGCGACGGCGGCTTGAAAACTGGCGGCCATGTCAAACACGTCTTGTTCGTGCAAAGAACCGGGCGGCAGCGCATCGATGGCTCGCTTGACGGCGGCTTTAAGGCCGGAAAATGAAAAATGACAGCCGGGCTTGCCGCGCAAAGGGCGGGGCAGATTAAATCGTTTCGCGTCGCCGTGCTGGGCGGCGGCTTCGATGGGCGGCCCACCTGGATAGCCGAGGCCAAGCATTTTCGCGGATTTATCGAACGCTTCGCCCACCGCATCGTCGATGGTGGTGCCCAGGCGGGTATAATCGCCGACGCCGCGCACGATCAACAGCTGGCTGTGGCCACCAGACACCAACAACAACAGATAGGGAAAAGCGACATTGTTGGTCAAACGCGCGGTCAGTGCGTGGCCTTCGAGATGATTCACGGCGACAAACGGGATATCGTGAGCGGCGGCAATAGCCTTGGCGGTCATCACCCCGACGATCACCCCACCGATCAGCCCTGGCCCGCCGGTGGCGGCAACGGCGTCGAGCTGATCGAAAGGGAGGCCCGCTTGATCCATCGCCTGTTTGACCACGTGGTCGGCGAATTCCAAGTGTGCGCGCGCCGCGACTTCGGGCACGATGCCGCCGAATGGCCGGTGGGCCTCGATCTGCGACAACACCACGTCAGCGAGGATTTCACCTCCACCGCTTTCATCGCTGCGAATGACCGCCGCAGCGGTTTCATCACAACTGGTTTCGATACCCAGAACGATCATGTATAAAGCCCTTGTTTCGCACACAGCGGACTTTACTCTAAGGCGGGTATAAGAAACCACACTTAACGCACCCACACTTTACACACTTAGGCACGGATACGGTTTATGAACGACACTCCTTTGCGCATCGGCACCCGCGGCAGCCCCCTGGCTTTGGCGCAAGCTTATGAAACCCGCGAAAAACTGATCGCCGCGTTTCCTGAGCTTGGCGGCGAAGGCAAGATCGAAATTGTCGTCATCAAAACCACTGGCGACGTGGTGCTTGACCGCGCCCTGCAAGATATCGGCGGCAAGGGCTTGTTCACCAAGGAAATCGACGAAGCCATGTTGGCGCGCGATATCGACCTCGCGGTGCATTCGATGAAAGACGTGCCGACATACTTGCCCGACGGCATTCATCTGCCGTGCATGCTGGAACGAGAAGACGTGCGCGATGTGTTCATTTCCAACAAAGCCAAAACGGTGTGGGATTTGCCCGAGGGCGCGGTGGTGGGTTCAGCTTCGCTGCGTCGCCAATCGCAAATCCTTGCCCGTCGCCCCGACCTCAAGGTCATAACGTTTCGCGGCAATGTGCAAACGCGGATGAAAAAACTGGCTGCTGGCGACGTCGACGGCACCATGCTGGCCGCTGCGGGTCTCAGGCGCTTGGGCATGGAAGAGGTCATCACCGACATTATGACGGTCGAAGATTTTGTTCCCGCCGTGGGTCAAGGCGCCATCGGCATCACCTGCATGGAAGACGACGAGCGCGCCAACCGAGTACTTGCGGCGCTCAACCACCCCGAAACCGTGGTGCAGGTCACCGCCGAGCGGGCGTTCTTGACGGTACTTGACGGATCGTGCCGCACGCCGATCGCGGCTTATGCACGGTTGGACGGCGACACGCTGCATTTTCATGGTCTGGTGGCCAAGCCCGACGGATCCGAAGTTCATCAGATCAAGCGTTCGGGCCCGGCGGATCTTGCCCACGCCGTAACCATGGGCCGCGATGCGGGCCAGGAACTTAAAGACAAGATCGGTCCCGACTTTCTCGCCACAGCCGAATAAGGTTGGTACATGCGTATCCTCGTCACCCGGCCTGCTGAGGATTGCAAACCGCTGATCGCCACCTTGGCACAGTTGGGTCACGAAGGCGTGGCCGCGCCATTGCTCGACATCCGGCTCATCGATGGCGATGAATTGGATTTGGCCGGTGTGCAGGGCTTGCTATTCACATCCGCCAACGGCGCGCGGGCGTTTGCAGGACGCTCAGCCGCGCGCGACCTGCCCGCACTGTGCGTCGGTGACGCTACCGCACGTGAAGCTTTAGCGCTGGGATTTGAGACGGTCAAAAGCGCCTCGGGCGATGTTGAAGCCCTGGCCAGTTTGGCGGTCCAAGTGCTCGATCCGGCGGCGGGCGCGCTGCTGCACCCGGCGGGGTCTAACATCGCGGGCGACTTGGCGGCTATGGTTCAGGCAGCGGGTTTTACGTATCGACGCGAAGTGCTGTACCAAGCGATCAAAGCCGAAACGTTGCCAGCGGATGCCTTAAGCGCCTTATCTACGGGCGACGTTGATGGTGTGGTGTTGTATTCGCCGCGCACCGGGGCGGCGTTCGCGCGGTTGGTTGACAAGGCGGGCGCGGGCGCGCATCTCAAAGCTGTAAGCGCGTATTGTTTGAGCGGGGCGGTGGCGGATCAAATCAAGGGTTTGGCGTGGCGCAAAATATATGTCGCAACACATCCCGATCAGGCTTCTCTTTTGGCTTTGTTCGACACATGATAGGAATGTCCTGACGGATGTGCGCATTATAAACAAGCAATGAACTGGGGACGTAACCAGCCCATGACGGACAACACAAATAACAACCAAGATGCCGATTTGGTGGAGATCACGGTCGACCAGCCTCATTCTCAAACTGAGCAGCCGTCTTCGACCAAAAGCCAACCGGACCAAGGCTCTTCTGGCGGCGGGTTTGTATGGTTGCTGGCGGTCTTGTTGGTGTTGGGCGGCGGCGGTTACGCGGTTTGGCCTTTTGTTGCGCCCACGGTTGAACCGGCGCTGAAAAAAGCGCGTGCGACTCTGGGTTTTGAAGCCCGCCCAACCCAACCTTCTTTGCCGGGTTCGGTGGTGATGGAGCCACCAGTTGTGGAGCGCGTCGCACCGGCGCCTATGCCCGCGCCTGAACCTGAAGCTGCATCAGTATTTGCGCCCCAACCCCAAACCCCAGAACCAATCATCGAAGCTCAGCCAGAGCCTGCAGCGGAACCTGTATTACAGTCACAGATGAGTACGGCCCTCGTAACCGAGCCTGTAGCGGCAGAGCTGCCGATTGCGGTGGCGCCGCGTGAGGCCGCCTCGAGCGTTGCCCCGATGGTGCAAAGTCTTACGGACCGCTTAGACATTCTCGAAGCTCAGCTTATGTCGGCAGCGGCACAAGGCGGTGCAGGTCAAAACAGCACGGCACTGGAAAGTAACGGCCAATTGGTGCGCGCGCTTTCAGAACTGCGCGGCGACCTCGCGACTTTAAAAACCCGTGTGGCGGCGTTGGAAAGCACGCCGCGCGGTCGGATCGATCCCAGCGCATCGGCGCAAGCCCTGGTGCTTTCGGTAACGCAACTTGCCAGCCTGGTCGAAAGTGATCGCCCATATGTGACGGCGTTGGATGCGCTGGAACGTATTGGCGGCGCGGATCCTGTAATCGGTGCGACCGCAGCGCGCTTGCGCACCTATGCAAGCAGCGGCGCTCCGACCGACGCGAGCATCGCGGCCGGGTTTAAAGCCATGGCGGTTGAGGTGATGAAAGCCCACGGTCAGATGGAACGCACTGGGTGGCTGGATGAAATGATGGGTGCGGCCTCGAGCCTTGTCACGGTGCGTCAAACTGATCCCGCACGCATCGAAGATCCGGTTGAACGCGCCCTCGCGGTGGCGGAACGCGCTCTCGCAGATAATGAGCTCAAAACAGCTCTGGCCGCCATGCAATCTCTGCAAGGGGCTGAAGGCAATGCCGCCAACCGGTGGCGCGAAGCTGCGCGTGCGCGCGTCGAAGTTCGCGACGCGATGGACGTTTTACACAACCACGCCCTCGCTGCTTTGGCAGCCACGGGTGGAGCATGAGGAGAATCCGATGCTGCGCCTGATTCTCTTTTTGATCGCCATTGTCGCGCTCGCTTGGGGCGTGATCTGGGTCAGCGACAATCCGGGTCAAGTGAGCCTCAATTGGGGCGGTTGGCAGGTGGAAACCTCTGCCGGTGTGCTGGCTGGCGGCGTGGCTCTGCTCACCGTTTCGGTGGCGTTGACGTACCGCTTTTGGCTGTTCCTCAGCCGTGCGCCGGGGCAAATCACCGCGACATATCGCGAACGGCGTTCACGCAAAGGCTATAAGGCGCTGACCAAAGGTATGGTTGCGGTTGCGGCGGGTGATGCGGAAGAATCGCGCCGTCAGGTGCAAAAGGCCGACGGTCTACTGGGTGAGCCGCCGCTGACTTTGTTGTTGAAAGCGCAGTCGGCGCAGTTGAACGGTGATGAGCTGGCGGCGGAACGGTTTTTCACCACCATGCTTGAAGACCCGGAAATGGAGTTTCTCGGCCTGCGCGGTTTGTTGAACCAAGCTGTCAAACGCGGCGATGATGCGGCGGCGCTGGAACTGGCGCGCCGCGCCCAGGCCTTGAAACCGAAAAGCGAATGGCTTGCCGAAGCGTTGTTTGAATTGGAAGCGCGCGCAGGTACGTGGCTTGCAGCGGGTGATGCTCTCAGCCATATGGCCAAGTTGACGTCGACGAGCAAAGGCGAGAGCCGTCACCGCCAAGCGGTGGTTGCGTTGGGCGAAAGCTTAGATGCGGAAAAAGACGGCGATCCGGTGAAAGCCCTGAAATTTGCCGAAAAAGCTGTCTCTTTGGATACCGCTTTCACCGCCGCCGCCGTGCGGTTGAGCAATCTTTACTTGGGCCGAGGCAACACCCGCAAGGCTCAGGGCGTGGTCGAAAAGGCTTGGGGTCTGTTGCCGCATCCGGACTTGGCGACGCTATATTTTCGGGCCTGTAAAGTCACTGACGCGCTTGGCAAGGTGTCAGCGTTGGAAAAGCTGTTGTCATTTAAGCCGGGCGCTATCGAAGGTCACATCGCCATGGCCGAAGCCGCGCTGGAAGCGCAGTTGTGGGGCAAAGCGCGGACTCATCTGGGCGCGGCGATGGAAGCGGGGCGCTTGACCCGTAAGGTCTTCACCTTGATGGCGGAACTCGAAGACCATGACCGCGGCGATAAAGATCAAGTCCGTCATTGGCTGGCCCGTGCGGCCACCGCCGCTGCCGATCCGCTGTGGGTATGCGCCAGCTGCGGCCATGTCGAATTGGAATGGTCGGCGCACTGTCCAAAATGTCGCAGCTTCGATCAAATGATCTGGGACACCCCGCCGGGCCTTGCAGCGCTTCCGGCGCTCGATACGCACATCGCGCTTTTGAGTGCTGAGTGAGCACAGAGGGGCGGTCGAGCTACGTTAGGGGTTTCAAAGAGACCGAAACGCGTTGACGTTGGCGTCAGGGCGGATTAAAAGAGCCGGTCTCAAGATTTAGACGGTCTTGGGGTGTGGTTTTGAGCCGATGTAGCTCAGTTGGTAGAGCAACGCATTCGTAATGCGTAGGTCAGCAGTTCGAGTCTGCTCATCGGCACCATTTTCTTTGCAGGACACTGCGCTGTTCGGGCCCCCTGGTCATTGAAACCAGGGGGCCCGAATTTTTTCGTTTTGCGCTTAACGCTCACTCAGTATTTCTGCTGTGGCTATCACTGAGCAGTACTCGTCATCGAGATTAGCAAGCGACATGGCGTGGACTTCGTCGGCACTTCGGGGCATACCGTTCCAGTCGGTTTGGTTGAAGGTGAAGCAGGCATCCTCAACAAGGTAGGTTCGAAAACCGAGGTTGCCGGCCATGCGCACGGTTGCCTCGACGGAGTTGTTGGTCTTTACGCCAACCACGACCAGGGTCTCGTGTTGGGCGGCTTTCAAAAGTGCTTCTAAATTTGTGCCAATAAAAGCGCTGTTACGTTGTTTGTCGATCACAGTTTCGTTTTCAAGCGGTGCGGCTTGTGGCTTAAAGGCGTGCGCGGGTTGGCCGGGCCGGTAGTGTGAAGCCGGTTCCGTGGAGCTGTGGCGGATATGCCATACAGGCCATTTCATGTGGCGCCAGTGCGCCAGAAGGCGTTCAATCTGGATTTCGGCGTTGGGGTTATTGCGTTCCCCCCAACCGGGCTGATCGATCGCCTGTTGCAGATCAATCAACAACAAGACAGCGCTTGCGATTGAACCAGATCTCATTGAGTGCTGTTGCCTACGGCGTTCGAAATGCTGTCGAACATGCTGCCCGTGTTGTCGGCAAAAAGAGTGAGCGCGCCAATGATGGCCACACAAATTAAGGTGGCGATTAGGGCATATTCAATGGCTGTCGCACCGCGTTCACAGTTTGTGAAGGTGGATGGCAGGCGACGTCGGGAAAAAAACCTCATCGGTAGGCTCCGATAAACGATACAACGACTTGTGGCGCAGTTTAATTCAAACTTGAGCTGGTTGATAGGCATTGAGATCGTCTAATGTCAGCACGGTATTTTTTGAAAAGGCGATGTGATGCAGGACCTCCCTAACGCTGCTCCCAAAACCGCGCAGATCCACGACAGTGCGCAATCGGCTGGTTTGGCCCAAGGCGTCGCCTTGGCTGTGGGTGCGACAGCCATGTGGGGCTTGTTTCCGCTGGTGTTTAAAACAGTCGCGCACATCCCAGCGTTGGAAGTACTTGCCCATCGCTCCGCGTGGTCTTTGGTGTTTGTGGCCCTGTTGATGCTTGGCGTCGGGCGGGGTCGCGAAATTTTTTCCAAATCATTTTATGCCCCGCGGACGTTGCGCACGATGGCGCTTTCGGGCCTGGCGGTGGCGGTGAATTGGGGCATTTTCATTTGGGCTGTCGCCAACGACTTGGTTTTGCAATCCAGCCTGGGATATTACATTAGCCCCTTGATGAGCGTTGCTTTGGGGGTGGTGTTTTTGCGTGAACGCTTGCCCGCAGTGGCTTGGGTCGCCATTGGCTTGGCGGTGTTTGGCGTCGCGGTGCTGGTTTTCAATCTCGGCATGGTGCCGTGGGTGTCCATTGGTTTGGCGGTGTCTTGGTCGATTTACGGTTTGGTGCGCAAAACCGCGCCGGTTGGCTCATTGCCGGGGCTGTTTCTTGAAACTTTACTGTTGCTGCCTGTGGCGCTGAGCTATCTTGCTTGGCAAGGAATGCAAAGCGATACGGCGATGTTTGGCGCAAGCCTTATTGACAGTGCGCTGTTGGCCGGAACAGGTCTAGTAACGGCCTTGCCTTTGTTGTTGTTTGCACGCTCGACACGGATACTGCGGCTGTCGACCATCGGTGTGTTGATGTACATCGTGCCCACGGGGCAATTTTTATTGGCCGTTTTTGTGTTTAAAGAACCGTTTACATCCACGCACCTGATCGCGTTTGCGTTCATCTGGTTTGGTCTGGCGCTGTACGGTTGGGGATCGTCAAAATATCGCATGTCGGTGGCTGCAACGTGATTCCATAACGCCTACGCAGCGTTTTGAAAACATCAAATGCAACGCATATTGATTGCGCAACGATGCTCATTAAAACCCCAAATAAACAGCTGGATCATGGGGTCTTCAGTGATCTTATCTATGGTTAACCCCCTATTAATATGTATAAAGCAATGAGTTAGGCATTCGCGTTGACCGTGGTCGTAATCAATACGAAAGCATCGCTAAAAAGGGGGTGCTACGGTGTTGTGCGTTCACAAGTGGATTTTTTCATTCGTGAGGGAAAAAAATGATTCCAAGGACATAAGTTATAATTACAGCGTTTAATGCATTGATTATTAACAAACATTATTATTCGTTTTGAAATCGGATAGATTTGCGCGACACGGTCATTGGAATAGTTTGATTTTGACTGAGGGTTTGCGCTGCAAAGGCTGATTCGGATGATTTATCAGTATCGAGGGTGATGGACATCTGGGGTGGGTTATAGTTAACAAAATGTAAATGTGGTGGTCGCCAAAATCTCCGTCGGGTTGCTTTTTTCTGTATGTGACGAAGATTGGAAAATCGCATTTATGATGTTCAATTTTGAATCGAGCACGCAGTTTTACGGGCCTTGCGTACCAAGTTTGTCGTGCATCAGGTAAATCCCCAAATATGCAAACAACATATGAAGTTAAGGGGCATGTTGTGGCCTTCTGTTTGCCGTAAATACGCCGCCAATCAATGTGTGATTGGGGTTAAAAGTCACAGAAAAGCTAGATTTTCAGGCTACGAGTAGTATGTTGGGTAATATTCCTAATAAAAATTTAATGGACTTTGTTTTGTTTATTTTCAGTAGGTTATGCATATAAACTATCGTATGGCATTAACTTATGAAGTGCATGAGTGGTCTGTGCCGGCATATTTATGGACTATAAAGCACAAAAAACAACAAACGCAGTTGACTGATGGCGAGCGGGACTTAAACTGATGCACACGAAAGCGACGTCCTATGCGATTTCAAGATCGTATTGGCGTTTGAACAAGCACCCAAACGGGTTTCATTGTCGTATGCATATGAGGCTTGGTAAAACGCAAGGCGAGCATGAGCGAAAAATCATCCAATAAACATTCATATACGGTGCCTTGCGCCAGTCGGTTTCGCGACGAGGTCTTGGCGCTGGCGGCAAGTAAGCACTGCAATGTTGCCGATCTTGCGCGTTCGGTGGTTTTGGTGGTGTCGCGCAACGTTATTGATGGCCATAAAGATCCCGGTGAGCCCGCCCGTGATGATCGCGAAACGGTAATTTTGAAATCGGGACGGTCTGAGGGCAAACCGTGGCGACGCAAGCCACGTTTGCAGGTGCGCATGGCTCCGGGTTTTGAAATCGAAACCATTCGCAAAGCTCTGGCTCTGGCGCTGGCCATTGAGCGTGGGCATATGAGCGTGGGGGTGGAATCGGAAGCTGCCATCGGCGAAGCTGAAATGGAACAAGAAGCCCAACACGTCCTACTGCGCAATACCCATGATGAGATGGAACGCTTACGCAACGTCGTTCAAGCTTTACACTTTGAGCCCCTGCCGGACGGTGTGCATACACGAGAACAAGCTTTATATGTGTTGGGCTTTCCCCCGGGCGCACGTGCAGATATTAACGCCGTGCGTATGCGCTTTCGACGCATGGCTACGGTCTATCATCCCGACGGCAAGGATGGCTGCCATCAACGCATGAGCCAGCTCAACGCGGCGATGGACCTGTTGCGCCGGACAAGCCACTGACAGGCAGAGTAAGTGAATAAGCTGGCCAAAACAAAACCGCCCGGGATTGACCCGGGCGGCTTGTATTTAGATGTTTGATGTGGATTAGCGCCGATCGCCGAACAGACGCAGCATCATCATGAACAAGTTGATGAAGTCCAAATACAGCGTCAACGCGCCCATGATGGCTTTCTTGGTCGCCACGCCGTGGCTGTCCATTTCGTCATAGATGGATTTGATCTTTTGCGTGTCGTAAGCGGTGAGACCGACGAAGATCAGAACACCTGCAGCGGAAATGATGAATTCCAAGGCGCTGGACTGCAAGAAGATGTTGACCACCATGGCGATGATCAAGCCGATCAAGCCCATCATCAAGAATGATCCAAAGCCTGATAGATCACGCTTGGTGGTGTAGCCATAAAGGCTCATGCCTGCAAACATACCCGCTGAGATGAAGAACACCCGCGCGATTGAGGTGCCGGTGTACATCAAGAAAATTGACGCCATCGAAAGGCCCATGACGGTTGCGAAAGCCCAAAACAGGCCTTGAGCCGCCGTGGTGCTGAGCTTGTTGATGCCGAACGACAACACCAGCATGAAGGCCAGCGGAGCCAACATCACCACCCATGAAAGCGGGGTGCCGAAAATGGCGTTGAGCATGGTTTCGGAGCTGGCGGTCGCCATCGCGACAACACCGGTCAGCGCAAGGCCGGAGGCCATGTAATTGTAGACCTTGAGCATATGGGCGCGCAGGCCCTGGTCGATGCTGATCGAATCTGCACGCGATCCGGTGCGTAAAACGGTCTGGTTTTGCGGGTCGAAGGCCATCTGGCGATCACTCCATATGTTCAGGTTGGACATAAAACGGTTCAGTGTGGCTAATATGTCAGGAAATTAGGGCGAATCAAGGGCAACTCAAGGTTATTGTACAGAATTAATCATCCCGCGCGGGCGCTTATTCGTTGCGCAAATGTCCGCTGGCTTTTTCGCCGAGTGCGCGCCAGGTGCCGAAAAAGCCCGCAACCATGGTCAGGGTGATTGCCGCAATGACAGTGCCGATGGCTTCAAGCGGCAAAAACGTCCATGTCATGCCCATGATGAATTGGATCACCGCCCATGATATCAGCGTGCCGACAATGGCGCCGACCAAGCCGGTGAACAAGCCCAACAGACCGTATTCAAGCAAAAATGCGCCCATCACCTGACGGCGGGTCGCGCCAAGTACTTTAAAGACAACGGAATCGAACACACGCCGTGAGCGCGCCGCCGCAATGGTGCCACCCAACACGATGATCCCGGCCAGCACGGTTACGGATGCGGTGCCGGTGATCGCGGCGCCGATGCCGGCGATGATACGGTTTGCGGCTTCCAAGGCGTCACGCACGCGAATGGCGGACACGTTGGCGAAGCTTTTCGCCACCACGCGTTCGATTTCCGGTTCGGATTGTGGCGGGGCTTTGATGGCGGCGATGTGGGTGTGGGGTGCGTTTTCCAGGGTTCCCGGCGCAAAGATGATGGCGAAATCAAAGCGCAGCGTGCGCCAGTCGATTTTGCGCAAAGATGCGATCTCTGCAGTGATTTCACGGCCCAAGATGTTCAAGGTCAATGTGTCGCCGACGCCAACGCCAAATCCGCGCGCAACATTTGCGTCGAACGAGATGAGTGGCGGACCGGCATAATCTTCAGGCCACCATGTCCCATCGACAAATTCGGTGCCGTCGGCGGGCTTTGCAGCATATGATAGCGCACGGTCGCCACGGATCGCCCAGCGCACGCCGGGATCGACATCGACCTCATCGACCGGGACCCCGGCAATTTCGACGATGCGACCGCGCAATGATGGTCGACGCATCAATCCATGCGCGCCTGGCACGGCGCTGACGGCGAGATCGAACGGCGAGACTTGATCGGGCTGAATGTCGATAAAGAAAAAGGCCGGCGCTTGATCGGGGATGGTGTCTTTGACTTGTTTGGCGATATTGCCTTGGATCAATGCCACCGCGACCAAAACGGACAACCCGACACCCAATGCTTGGACCACGCCCGGCGTCGATGCACCCGGTCGGTGCAGATTGGTCAGTGCCAAACGGGTCACGGCGTTTTTGGGTCGTGGTGCATGCTTTGCGAGCTTCATCACGCCAAGCGCGCCAAGATGCAGCATAAAAACCGTGACGATGCTGACTGCAACGAACCAGTACGCGAAGTTGCGTTCTTCAGCCCAAAACACCACCAGTGATCCCAAAAGAAAAACGCCGATGAGCACCGCTAAGACGTAATGCAGCCTAGGTTTCGTCATCACGGGCATGACGTTGGTGCGAAACAAATTGGCGGCAGGGGTTTCTTGGGCTTGAGCCAAAGGCCACAGCGCGAACGTCAGCGACACCAGTACGCCGAATGCGGCGGCCTTAAACAGTGCGAACGGATATAGTGCGACATGGGGCACGAAGGGCAGGTGATCTTTGACCAACTCGATGCCGATGAACGGCAACGCGGCGCCTAGGGTCAGCCCTATGAGGATACCGACGAGGCTCAGCGCCAGCACTTGCAACAGATAAACTTGAAATACCAACTTGGCTGGTGCACCTAAACATTTAAAGGTCGCGATGGTCGATGTTTTGGTTTCGAGATAACTGCGCACCGCGCCGAGTACGCCGATCCCGCCGACCAGCAATGCCGTCAGGCCGGCAAAGGTGAGAAATAACGTCAAGCGATCAATAAAGCGCTGAAGGCCCGGCGCAGCGTTGCCGGGACCATGAATACGCCAACCGGCATGAGGGAAATCTGCTTTGAGCTGCTTGATAAATAGTTCGGGATCGGCATTGGCCGTTAATTGAAGGCGTTCATGATAACGGATTTGGCTGCCCAATTGCACAAGCCCGGTTTCGGGCAAGGCCTTGGTTGAAACCATCAGACGCGGGCCAAAATTGATGATTGACGCGACCCGGTCGGGTTCCTTTTGAATGACGGCGCGCAGCTGGAAGGTGGCCTTACCGACGTGCACGCTGTCGCCGATGGAAAGGCCCAGCTTGGACAGCAGGCCCGCATCGACCGCCGCGCCCCAAACGCCATTTTGTTGCGCCAGCACATCTTGCACATCGGCCGGTGGGTCCAACTGAACCGCACCCGTCAGGGGGTAATACGCATCCACACCCTTCAGTTCCACCAACGCGCGGGCACCATCGGTTTGGGCCATAGCCTTCATTTCCACGGTGGATGAAAGGCGCGTGGCGTTGGCGTGTAGATAAGCCTGTTGCTCAGCGGAAATTGGTTGGTGTTGGGTGCGCAAGTCCACGTCGCCGCCCAGCAAAACACGGGCGTCGGCCATCAGCCCAGATTTTACGGATTCAGACAGGCTGCCCACGGCGGCTATGGCCGCGACGCCCAGCGCCAAGCACGCCAAAAACACGCGAAAACCTTTTAGCCCGACGCGCATCTCACGCGCTGCGATGCGCCACGCGAGCGATAAGCCGGGAAGGGAAGCAGCTATCTCTGTCATCGCGCCAGGCGTCGTCGTGTCGGGCTTCATTGCGTCAGCTCACCGATTCGTCGGCGACGATGTGGCCGTCGGCCATGGTCAGGGTGCGGCTGCAGCGCTTCGCCAGTTCGGGGGCGTGGGTAATTAATAATAGTGTAGTGCCTTTGCGTTTGTGCAGATCAAACAAAAGTTCCATTACCGTATCGCCGGTTTTGCCGTCGAGATTTCCGGTCGGCTCATCGGCGAGCAAGATGGTCGGCTCGGTGACAAACGCGCGCGCCAACGCCACGCGCTGTTGTTCGCCGCCTGAAAGCTGGCCGGGGTAGTGTTCGACCCGATGGCCCAGGCCCACGGCGTCGAGCTGCTCGCGCGCGGCTTCGAATGCGTGCGCGCGACCGGCAAACTCTAACGGCAGGGCGACATTTTCCAGAGCCGTCATCGTCGGCACCAGATGAAAATTTTGGAACACGATGCCGGTGTGCTCGCGTCGAAACAGCGCCAGCTTGTCTTCGTTCAGGTGCGTGATGTCGTTGCCTGCGACGCGCACGGCACCTTCGGTCGGGCGCTCTAACCCAGCGATCACCATCAGCATGGAGGTCTTGCCCGATCCGCTTGGCCCCACCAAGCCGATGGTCTCTCCACGCTTGATGTCAAGATTAATGCCGCGCAGGATGTTGACCTCGCCGGCATCGCTGCTAAGTCTCAGGTGGATGTCATCAAGCTGGATGGCGGACGAAAGCGCTGTTTGAGTATCGGGCATAAAAGGGTACCTAGAATGCAGTTTTTGAATAACCGTTCACGGCGCTCCCCAAAGATCGCAGGCGCGAGAGCGTGTACTTCGCAATATGGTATGATGGTGCGCAATGTCAACGTGCTGCTTGTGTTCCTTCTTGTGCCGATGCTTGTGTTTGCAGCGCGCGCCCAGGCTAGCGATGCGAAAACCATCCTGGCTTTGGGCGATAGCCTGACGGCGGGCTACGGCTTGGCCCAGTCGGATGCTTTTCCAGTGCAGCTACAGGCGGCGCTGGTTGAATTGGGCGTTAACGCCCAAGTGGTCAACGCGGGGGTGTCGGGCGACACCTCTGCGGGTGGGCGCTCACGTTTACAATGGCTGCTGTCGAACCCGGTCGATGCGGTGATTGTCGAGTTGGGCGCGAACGACGGTCTGCGCGGATTGGACCCGACCCAAACCCGCAACAATCTCGATTGGATCATGGCGACTTTGAAAAAAAACCAAATTCCAACCTTGATCACCGGCATGTATGCGCCGCCCAATCTAGGCGAAGATTACGGTGCCGAATTCAACGCCATTTACCCCGATCTGGCGAAAAAATATGGCGCGTTGTATGACAGATTTTATCTTGAAGGAGTTGCCGCCGATCCGGCGCTCAATCAAGCGGACGGCATTCATCCCAACGCGGACGGCGTGGCTTTGATCGTCAAGCGTCTGGCACCCAGGGTTCAAGAGCTACTTCAGCACACCAAATAGGACTTCCCATGATTTATAATGAACTTGGCCGCACTGGCGTACAGGTCAGTCGCATCTGTCTCGGCACCATGACTTGGGGTCGACAAAACAGCCAAGAGCAAGCTTTTGAGCAGATGGATTACGCCCTGGATCAAGGCGTCAATTTTATCGACACCGCTGAACTGTATGCGGTGCCACCCTGCGCCGAAACCTACGGCGTGACGGAATCCATCATCGGCAATTGGCTCAAGGCGCGCGGTGGTCGCGATAAGGTGGTTTTGGCGAGCAAGATCGCGTGCAAAAACGTCAACGACCAAAACCCGCCGGTCGATTACATGCGCGAAGGCGACATGAAGCTGGACCGCGCCAATATCATGGCGGCGGTGGATGCGAGCTTGAAGCGTTTGCAAACCGATTACATCGATCTTTATCAAGTGCACTGGCCGGAGCGACGCACGAACTTTTTTGGCCGTTTGGGCTATGAGCATGACGAAAACGATATCTCAACGCCCATTGATGAAACGCTCGATGCATTGGCTGAGGTCGTCAAAGCGGGCAAGGCTCGCGCCATCGGGCTGTCTAACGACACTCCCTGGGGTGTGATGAAACACCTAGCGTTGGCCGAGCAAAAAGGCCTGCCGCGCGTCGCCAGCGTGCAAAATCCCTATTCGTTGCTGAACAGGACTTATGAAATCGGCATGGCGGAAGTGTCAGCGCGTGAGGACTGCGGCTTATTGGCCTACTCACCAATGGCGTTCGGTGTGTTGAGCGGCAAGTATCTGGGCGGTGCGCGACCCGACGGGGCACGCCTGACGTTGTTTCCGTATTTTGATCGTTACGTGCGCGGACTGACAGAGCAAGCAACCGAGCGCTACGTCCAGCTGGCCCGTGATCACGGCCTGGACCCAGCGCAAATGGCGCTGGCGTTCGTCAATCACCAGCCGTTCTTGACCGCCAACATCATTGGGGCAACAACCATGGACCAGCTCAAAAGCAACATCGCCTCACTTGACGTGATGCTCAGCACAGGGGTGCTTGAAGGCATCGAAGCCGTGCATCAAGCCATCCCCAATCCTTCGCCGTAGGCATGCATTATAAGCAATAAAGGATAATCTTATGATTCGGCTGTTTGCAGGCATAGCCCTGCCTGAAACTCACAGCCAGCAGCTGGCCGTGATGCAAAACGGCATCAAGGGGGCGCGCTGGGTGGAATCGCACAACCTGCACATGACGTTGCGGTTCATTGGTGAAGTGGACGAAAGCCTTGCAGAAGATCTCACCGCGGCGCTGGATGCGGTGCGTGTAGATCCGTTCGATCTGACCCTCAAAGGCATTGGTACCTTTGGGCGGCCGCCGCACAGCGTGTGGGTGGGATGCGAAGACGCGCCTTCGGGTGCATTGGCGCATTTGCAGAGCACCGTGGAAAGCATCGTGGTACGCACAGGATTAAAAGTGGAGGGACGTAAATTAAGCCCCCACGTGACATTGGCGCGGTTCAAAAAAAACATCAGTTCACAACGTCTCGGCGCATTCGTCGCGGCTCACGCGGGGCTCGTCTTGCCGGCATTTGAGGTTAATGGATTTACCTTATTTGAAAGCCACCTTAGTCATCTCGGCGCGCAGTATGCGCCTTTTGCCGAGTACGATTTTTAAAGGTTCAAAAGGGCTGCTAGCTCGCGCATGTCGCTGAACACGGTGCGTGCGCCAGCGTCTTTGAGGGTTTTAGCACTTTCGGGCCCTGCATGGCTGGCGCCGACGAAGCCCAACACCTCCATACCCGCCGCCACGCCGCCCTGCACGCCGGGTGCGGCGTCCTCAACGACAACGCAGTGCTCGGGTTGAGTTCCCATTTCATAGGCCGCGAATTCAAACAGGTCCGGCGCGGGCTTGCCGTGGGTGACTTGAGTGGCGCTGAACAGATGGTCACCAAAATATGCGATTAGGCCGGTGATGCCCAGCGAGTTACGGATTTTTTCAGGCGTGCCACTGGATGCGACGCAAAAGGCCGTTTGACTGTGGCTGAGGCGCTGCAGAATTTCCGCCACGCCGCTCACGGCCTGCAGGTCGCGTTCAAACGCGACGCGATCGCGGGCGCGCAATTGTTCGACGAAATCACTTGGCAGCTCTAACCCCCAGTCGCGATAGACCATCTCGCCCACCGATTTAATCGACATGCCGGTAAACGTGTTGCGGCACTCCGCCGCTTGGGTCGGGCGGCCGAGATCACTGAGGTACGCGGCCAATTCGCGAGAGGCGATCATTTCGCTGTCCACCAGCACGCCGTCGCAATCGAAAATCACCAATTTTGGGGTCATGATCAGTGTCCAAACTTGCTTAACGTGCGGTCAACGGACGCAATGTAAGAGCCGCCGAACAGGCGCACGTGCACCAACAAAGGATAGAGATTGTAGATATCGCAGCGTTCTTCAAAGAATCCGGGGCGAATCGGCCTGAGTTCGTGGTAGCGGCTGAAAAATGCGTCGCCGAAAGTGGAAAACAAGGTTGTGAAGGCGAGCTCGATCTCCGGGTCAGCGTAATAAATGGCGGGATCAATAAAGCCGCTGATGTGATCGTTTGCGCTCAAAACGTTGCCCGTCCACATGTCGCCGTGGATCAGTGAGGGGCGTGTAGGCTCTGTGATCCAGCGATCCAAAACTTCACAAAAAAGGGACAAGCGGTGCATCAGGGCGTTGGGCAAGCGCCCTATGCGCTCTGCTTCGCGGCCCATGTACATCAAGCGATGGTCGCGAAAAAAGTCACACCATTTGGGCGTCCATGGATTGGGTTGGCGCAATCCACCGATGACGGTGTCGCATTCAAAACCGAAACCGTGCGGGGTGGTGAGATTGTGCAGGGCACTCACGTAGTGGGCGGCATCGCGTTGCACCACGGTACCCAAACCGCCACCGCTTTCGACCATATCCATAAGCAGCAAGCTGTCATCGGCGCTGCGCACTTTGGGTACTGGCAGGCCTGAGTGCATGCTTAGATATTCGAGCATAAAGCCTTCCAGCACCAGACCACTGGTCCCGGCCCTGGACTCGTCTGTGCCCACTTTGGCCACTAAATCGCGTCCCGAGGGCATGACGGCGTGGTAAACTTCACCAACGCAGCCGCCGGAAAGTGGGTTCAATCGCAGGGGGCGATCGCCGACGATGGCTTCAATGCGCGCGTTGAGCTGGTCATCGTCCATGGCGGCGTTCCGCTCTAGAGGTGCTTTGCGCGGATGTCGGCGAGCAAGCCTTGAGTCGCTTGCTCGATCATATCGTAGACACTGTCGAAGCCGCCCTCGTAATAGGGGTCAGGCACCTCGCGGCGACCCACGTCGGGGGCGAAGTCTAAAAACATGCCGAGGCGCTGTTCCCCGTTCAAGGGACAGATGCTCAGCAAATTATGATGGTTGGAACGGTCCATCGCCAATACGTAGTCGAAGTCCTTGAAATCGGTGGCGCGTGCTTGGCGACCACGCAGGCCGCTGATGTCGATACCGCGGCGCTTGGCTTCGGCTTGGGCGCGACCGTCAGGCGGCTCGCCGATGTGGTAGGCATGGGTGCCTGCGCTGTCGGTATGAATGATATCACTGAGGCCTTCGCGTTCGACCAGATCGCGAAACACCCCCTCAGCCGTGGGGGAGCGACAAATGTTGCCAAGACAAACGAACAAGACGTTGACCATGGGGAACTCCGATTTGACCCTAAAAGGTGACAGGATTATCCGGATGCGGTGGCGCGATGGCAACCTTTATTGGCGCTCTATTCATTGAGGGTGATGAGCGTATCAAAATCTTCCAGATGGTTGGCGGCGATGGTGTCTTCAACCATGGAAATATACGCACCATCAAGCTCTGAATAAGCTTTCAGATGAGATGTCAGATCAGGTCCCGAAAGGGGCTGGCCCATGGTGCGCAAGGCGGCGCGACGTTCGCGCAAGGTCCGATAAGCACGGTTTGAGTTCAAGGTTTTCATATAGGAGCGGACGGAACCTTGCGGCGTGGCGAAGCTTTTGACTTTAAAGCCACTGGCCCGCTTGGGGGTGATGCCGGGTGTGTCGGGATCATATGTGCGCTCGCCAAAAAAAGCGTTGCCTTCGCGGGCAAAGCGCGATGTTCCCCAAGCTGATTCAATAGCGGCCTGGGCAAGGACCAAAGACGGCGGCAAAACATCGATGCGCTTGAGCAGGGCGTCTTTGCTCACCCGTTTCGGTTTTAAGCCATGGGCCAACGCCAAGGCATTGAGTTGCGCTGGTGAAGATGTGCGCTGCGCCATGCTGCGCTGGGCCAGAATGCGGTTATTCTCAGCGACGATCAGCGGCAGCATTTTGACGAGAAAGAGAACTTTTCGTGCTTCAAACTCGTCCGTATCGTATGGCGCGGCGGTGATATCGTCGGCGCTGTAACCGACGGTATGTGAGCGGCGCGTCAATTCCAATGCCGCCTGTGCGGTTTTAACCTGGGCCTGAAGGGCGGGCGTTCGGTACGCGCCAATCCAGACACTCGCCAATCCGCTCATTACAGCAATGACAGCAATGGTGAGCAAAATAATAATGCGTGTGTCGGGGATCTTGAACATAAATTGAAGTTTCGCCAGTTTGTGGAGTTTTGCAAGTCTAGACCATCTGCATGATGTGGCGCATGATGGCTTAATCATGGTTGAACTGGAAACCCTTCTTAACGAAATTCTGGCGTGTCGTGTAAGGGCTGATCTTTTTCCCTTTGCCACATTCAAGTTGGTGCAAGAGCACCTGGATTAAAAAGAACCCATGATTTGCTTTTGCAGGCGTCGCAGTACGGCAAAATCGCATGCCTAGAATGCTTAACTGAAATGGTGCCGCAACTGTCTACAAAAGGTTGTTTTTGTGTGGCTTTGTGATTGCCGAATTTAATAAAATCATATAGATTCTCTTAACCTGAGTGGGGCGCAATTAATAAGATTGAATAATCTTATTCACTCTTGGGGGGCTTAAGTGCTTGATATTGATTTAAAAAACCGGCTTGTCCTTGATAACCCGTGGTGGACCACCGGGGCTGTTGAGGTGGCGGTTCAGCGCGCGGCGCGTCGTGCATTTGTTCAGCCGTTCCTAGACCGGTTGCGCAACGGCGGCGGTGTGGCGGCGGTTTTGTCCGGGCCCGGTCGGTCAGGAAAATCAATTCTCATCAAACAAGTCATCCAGCTTTTGATGGGCGCGGGCGTTGAGCCTCAGTTTTTGATTTATCTGCGCCTCGATAATCCGGCATTCGCTAATCTCGACCTGATCAGTTTGGTGGATCAGGCTTTGCTAAGCTCTGGCGTGAGTCCTAGTGGCGCGGGCGCATATGTGTTTTTGGACGATGTGCACAACGTGCCCGAATGGGAAGAGCGTTTGGATGAATTGGCGCGCGCCCGTCCGTCGTGTCGTATCGCCGCGGTGACGGCGCTGGTGCCCGAAGCCGACACCGATGTCATGGGTGCGGTGGCCAAAGGCGGGAAGCGCAAAGGTCCGGGACCCTTTTCTCACACCATTTTACCACCGGTTTTGTTCGCCGAGTATCTGCACATCAAACGCATCCGGGAAAAGTTGTTCGATCCACACGGGCGTTTGACGGACTTGGATGCACTGAATGACGCATTTGTCGATTACGTGAATTTTGGCGGGTTTCCTGAAGTCGCTTTTCTTACGGGCGGACAAATCGGTAATCAGGTTGATGTAACGTCAAAGATTTTGCATCGCGATTTGGCGGGCTTGTGCGGCATTGCCGATCAACGCGAAGTGGCGAAGCTGATGACCCGCTTGGCGTTGGAATCGGGCATTGAGACGAGTATCGAAAACCTCTCCAAGGACATGAGTGTGGCGAAAAATACGCTGCGCAAGTATCTGGAGTTCTTGGAATCTTCATATCTGATCAAACGCATTTGGCGGGTCGATGGCGAGGCCAAGCGGTTCCAGCGCCAAACCCGCTTTAAAGTCTATTTGACGTCCCCGGCGTTGCGCGCTGGATTGGCGGGCCCGGTGGCGCTGGAAGACGAGGCGATGGCGCGTTTGGCAGAAACGGCTGTTATATCGCAGTTCATGCACTCGCCGACGTTCCAACGACTTTATTATGCGTTTTGGAAAAAAGGCCGCAAACACAAGCACGTGTCGTTGGTCGAAATGCCCGCCAAGGGCTCCAAGCCGGTCAAGTGTATCGAGCTTGACTGGTCCAACAAAGCCATTGCGCGGCCCCATGACGTCCTGGGCGACATGCTCGACTTCTTGGATGAAAACCGACCCACGACACCGTCAAAAGCCTTGACGCGCAACATGTCAGGCAAGCGCTTTATCGGCGAACATGAGATCGGGTTTATGCCGGTGGCGGTGTGGTGTTTTGCCGTTGGCCAAGTTTTGCTTGAAGGCGCGGGAGCTGTAAAGAAGGCTTCTTGACGCGTTGACTTGACGCCCATAAACCAAAAAATATCTATATAAAACATATTGTTATAGGCGATGTAAACTGGATTATACTTATTTAACACATCTAATAATTAGGCATAATTAAATTATCTTATAAAAATTACATAACAAAAGGGCCATTTGGCCCTTTTGTTATGCAGAATATGAGACGCCGTTTATCTGTTGAACTTTGAGCCCAGACGCAAACGCAAAGCATTCAAGCGGATAAATCCTTCAGCGTCGCGTTGATCGTAAACGGTGTCTTCTTCGAACGTGACAACGTCTTCGTCATAGAGAGAATACGGTGATTTGCGCCCGGTGATGATGACGTTGCCTTTATAGAGCTTCAAACGCACCGTTCCGGTGACCCGCTCGCTGGCTTTGTCGATAGCGGCTTGCAGCATTTCGCGTTCCGGGGCGAACCAAAAACCGTTGTAGACCATTTCGGCGTAGCGCGGCATCAGCTCGTCTTTTTGATGGGCTGCGCCGCGATCCAGCGTCAGGCTTTCCATGGCGCGACGGGCATGGAACAGAACGGTTCCGCCGGGCGTTTCATATACACCGCGTGATTTCATGCCGACAAAGCGGTTTTCAACGATGTCTATGGCGCCGACGCCGTTGGCGCCGCCCAAATCATTGAGCTTTTCGAGCAATGTTGCGGGGCTGAGCTTATCGCCATTGATGGCGACGGGGTCGCCTTTTTCGAAATCGATGGTGATTTCGGTGGGATGATCCGGCGCGGCCATCGGCGTGACCATGCGGGTGAGGATCAGATCGTAATCAGGCTCCTGCCAGGGGTCTTCGAGGATTTTACCTTCCGAAGAGATATGCAGCAGGTTGGCATCTTGGGAAAATGGCGATTCGCCGCGTTTGTCCTTGGGCACAGGAATTTGGTGCTTTTCCGCATACTCGATCAGTGAAGTGCGTGATGACAGGTCCCATTCACGCCACGGCGCGATGATCTTGATGTCAGGGTTGCAGGCGTAATAGCCAAGCTCGAACCGCACTTGATCGTTGCCTTTGCCAGTGGCGCCGTGGCTCACGGCGTCGGCGCCGACTTCGCGGGCGATTTCGATCTGGCGTTTGGCGATCAGCGGGCGCGCGATCGAGGTGCCGAGCAAATATGTGCCTTCGTAAAGCGCATTGGCGCGAAACATAGGAAACACATAATCGCGCACGAACTCTTCGCGCATATCTTCGATGAATATGTCCTTGATGCCCATCATCTCGGCTTTTTGGCGGGCCGGTTCCAGCTCTTCGCCCTGACCGATGTCGGCGGTGAAGGTCACCACTTCGCAGTTATAGGTTTCTTGAAGCCAGCGCAGAATGATGGATGTGTCCAATCCGCCGCTGTAGGCCAGAACAACTTTTTTGATACCGTCCGACATGATGGGTGTCCCTAGACATTTTGAGTATAGGGCTGATGCAGCCCGCGTAACGCGGGCACTATAAGCATAAACGGCGCGTGAGCAAGGGGGCGCTGATGTGAAGCGGGTTTAGGAGGCGAGCCAATCGCTAAAGTCGTCTTGCATGGCGGTATAGGGACGATACCCCAACGCCAAAAAGCCGTATTTTCCGTCTTCGGCGCACAGTACAGAAGGAAAGCCCTGAACGCCAAACGCCTGGGTGCGCTGAAAATCGAAAGCGACATGGGCGCGGGCCAGATCTGAATGGAAATGATTGAGAAAAACGGTGCGATCAACGCCGATGTGGGCGGCAAGATCAGCCAGAACGTCAGGTTTGGTGATGTCGCGGTTTTCAGCATAAAAAGCGCGCTGCAAGGCGTCGTACATGGCCAAGGCTTTGTCCGGAGCTTGCTCACGCACGGTGACGACGGCGCGACAACCGGGTTCTGTATCATAGACAAAATCGCTGTCTTCGAAGCGGGTAAAATCGAACAGCTGGCCGGTTTTGCTCTGAACTTCTTGCCAGTGATGTCGAATGTAACCGCGCATCGCTTCGTCCCAAGGCTCAATGGTGCCGGGCCGCAAGCCGCCCATGACGACGTGAAATTGCGCGCGGCCTTCTGCCTGATTAGCCAATTGTTCAAGATCTGGCGCGAAGCCCCAACACCACGAACACATCGGATCGCCGAAAAACAGTACGTGCTTGCCCGGACCGGGGTCCATGGGTATGTGATCAGCTATCGCGCCAGGTTGGCTATCGATATTACAGGTATCAGACATTTAGGGTGCTCCGTTATTATAAGATACAGAACCTTCCCTCACCATGCACCACCTTAGGAGGGGGATTAAAAGTAGCGCGCGGCAAGGGAAGGATGAGGAGAACCGTTGTCGGGTTAGGCGGCCTGAGGGCTAGGTGACCACGCGGCTGCGGCGAACGGCTCGTCTAGCGGCGTTTCAGCGATGTGGTTCATGTAATTGCTGATGGTTTTGGTCGCGACGGCGAGCAAAACGTCCAAAATTTGCGCTTTGCTATAACCCGCGGTGAGGAAATCGTTGATGTCGTCCCGGCTGAGGTGGCCGCGCTTTTCAACCACTTTGACGGCAAAGCTGGATAGCGCGGCGAGCTTAGGATCGAGGATTGGACGCCCGTCGCGTACGGCGTCGATGGTGTCATTTTCTAGTCCCACCATCGTTCCGGCCATGGTGTGGGCGGATACGCAATAGGTGCAGCCGTTGGTGCGGCTGATGGTGAGAAACAGCAACTGTTGTTCCGCTGGGCTAAAGTCCGTCTCTGCCAATAAACCGTACGTTTGCGCGTAGCCTTGGGTGGCTGCGGGCGATTCCGCCATAATGTTGATGAGATTTGGCACAAATCCGAACCGTTCGGTGTATGCATCCATGACGCTGTGGGAGCCTTCGGGCGCGCTTTCGCGTGTGTGCAGATCAAAAACAGACATGGAATTCTCCGTGGGTGATTGCGTTAAGTTATTAAACGATCATTCTAAAACTAACAGAGTTTAACCACTACCGAACTTGAGTGTCAAATATTTTAGAACGAACGTCTAATAATGAGGAGGGGCGGATTAATCCAAGGTTCTAAGCGATTGTGCAACGATATCGCTTAGCATGTCGGGGTCTGGATTAGCCCGCGCCATAACATTGAGGCCTTGAGCGACGCCGACAAAGAACCGCGCCAGTTTTCGAGATGATTGAGCGGTCGTGATTTCGCCGTTTTGTTGTCCGCGTTCAATGACGGTGACAAATACATTTTCAAGGGCGACGAAGGATTCAAGTATCCATGAAGTCATCGCGTCATTGCAGCCATATAGGCCTGCTGCCGTATTGGTGAATAGGCAGCCTTTGTGGTCACGATCTTTTACAGCGCGGTCCACCAAAGCATGGAAGAATTTGGTTAATTGCAGACGTGGCGATACACCATCAGTGTCATTGGTGAGGATCCGCGTCGGAGAGGCAGCGCGGTAACGTTCCATGACGGTGGCGAACAGCTGCGCTTTATCGCCAAAGGCGTTGTAAAGGCTGCCGCGATTGAGGCCGGTTGCATCCACCAGATCTTGAATAGAGGCGTCGTCGAAACCCTTCTTCCAAAACACCTCCATGGCGTTGTCGAGAACGGAATCGGTGTCAAATTCTTGAGGGCGCGCCATGGGGTCTCGCCAATGTGGTTTTAGAATAGTCATACAAAAATAGATGAAAAGCCAAGCGGAGGGAACATAAATTCTCAGACGGGCGCGGACTCGGACTCTTCACGGGATGTTTCTCGCTTGGCGGCAAGCGCTTTAAGCTTTTGGTTTTCGCTGTCTGACTTCAGTTGTCCGCAAGCGGCCATGATATCGCGCCCGCGGGGCTGGCGGATCGGTGCGGAATAGCCCAAGTCATTCAAAATGCGAGAAAATTTGTGAACCGCATTGTTGGATGACGTTTCGTAGTTGGTGCCCGGCCAGGGGTTGAACGGGATCAGGTTAAATTTGGCGGGGATCTTGTATTGGCGCATCAACTTTGCCAGCAACCGTGCATCATCAGGGCTGTCATTGACGTCCTTGATCATCACGTATTCCATGGTGATGCGCCGTGCATTGCGTGCACCGGGATAGGCGGCGCAGGCTTTGAGCAATTGGTCGAGCGGATACTTTCTGTTGATCGGCACCAAAGTGTCACGCAATTCGTCGCGTGCGGCGTGCAGGCTGATCGCCAAATCGACCTCGATCTCGTCGCCACAGCGCGCGATCATCGGCACCACGCCGGATGTCGACAGGGTTATGCGACGTCGTGAAATGGCTGTGCCTTCGCCGTCTTTGATGATCGTCAGGGCCTTCTTGACGTTGTCGAAGTTCATCAGTGGCTCACCCATGCCCATCATCACAATGTTGGTGAGTAGGCGACCATCAACACCCGATGGCCATTCTTCTAAGCTGTCGCGCGCCGCCATCAGTTGTCCGATGATTTCGGCAGGGGTCAGGTTGCGCACGATACGCTGGGTGCCGGTGTTGCAAAAATCGCAATTGAGCGAGCAACCCACTTGGCTGGAAATACACAGCGCGCCACGGCCTTCGTCGGGAATGAAGACGGTTTCAATTTCGTTTCCGTCTTCAAGCCGAAGCAACCACTTTTGTGAACCGTCGACACTCACCAAGTGGCGCACGACTTCCAGACGGCCGATGTAAAAATGATCGAGCATTTTGGCATGCAGGGATTTCGACAGGCTGCTCATATCCGCGATATCTTTTACGCCTTGATGGTACAGCCAATGCCATATCTGTTTGGCGCGAAAAGCTTTTTCGCCGATGGTCGCCATGGCCTCGACCAGTTCTTCGCGGGTCAGGCCGATCAGGTTGGTGCGCGTGTGTGTCATGATGGCCCTCATATAAGGGCTTTTAACGCGAATCGCAAAGACTCAGAGTGAGGCAAGCACGCTTAGTTGACGTCACAAGCCTTGTTGATGGCTTTCCATGCGGCGGTGAAGCCCTTCAGCGAATAGCTGTCGGTGGTCAACGTGCCGCGTGTCGAGGTTCCCTTAACAACCAGTTCACCGCCCGCGCGCATGGCACTGACCAACGCTTTGTCCGCTTGAGCGTCCAGCGCCCAAGCATGGCCGCCTTGGGTGAATAATTTGAAGGTCGTTTTTCCGTCAATGGTGGCGGTGGGTTTAGATTTAGCCTTGAAGGTGTATCCGGCTTGAAAACCGACCTCGCCAAAACGATTTTCGTGTGGACGATGGGAAATGATCACCAGTGCGGTGCCGCGCTTGGTGTATTTGCCAACAGATTTTTGTGGTTCGGCCGACATTACGCAGACCGGCTTGCCGTTTTCCATTTCCTTGATGGCTTGCCAATCACCGCTTTCCAGCAGCGTTTCGCCATACGCCGCCGTTGCGGTGAGTGACAGAATAAATAGCGTATTGAAAAGAATGCGTTTGCTCATCATGGTGTCAGTTTACTCATCAGATCTTATCGGGCAACCCCTCAACCGACGGAACATATCACCATGAGGTCATCCAATCCTGTGCTCGTTGAAGTCACCCGCGCCGGTTTTGTCGAAAGTCGTCATCGCGGGGCGTGCGCCGTGGTCGATGCCGATGGAAAATTGCTACAGTCTTGGGGGGTGTGGACGCACTGGTCTATCCGCGCTCGGCGCTCAAGCCGCTTCAGGCGCTGCCCTTGATCGAAAGCGGAGCGGCGGAACATTTTAATTTAGGTGATGAAGAAATCGCCTTGGCCTGCGCGTCGCACAACAGCGAGCCTTTTCACGTCGAACGGGTGACGGCGTGGCTGCACCGCGTTGGTCTGTCGGTTGATGATTTGGAATGCGGGCTGTGTGAATCGATATCATTGGATGTCACCAAGTCGATGAACCGCGCGCATGAAACCTTCACACGCGCGCACAACAACTGTTCCGGCAAGCACGCAGGCTTTCTTTCAACTGCGCTGTACTTAGGCGAAGCCACCCAGGGCTATATCGGCCCGGATCACCCGGTGCAGCGCTGCGTCACCCAGGTCGTTGAGGAAATGACCGGTGTCTCATTATCCACGGCACCTTGCGGAACGGACGGTTGCGGCATTCCGGTGTTTGCTTTTCCCCTGCACGCCCTGGCGCGCGGCATGGCGCGGATGATGTCAGATGATTTGGGCGCTGTGCGTACAGCGGCGGCGCGACGTGTGATGACGGCAATGGCGGCATGCCCTCAGTGTGTCGCAGGAACAAAGCGGTTTGACACGCGGGTGATGAACGCGTGTAACGGCGAGGTGCTGGTCAAAGGCGGCGCAGAAGGTGTTCACATCGCCATGATCCCAGAACGCGGTCTGGGCATCGCCTTGAAAATAGACGATGGCACCATCCGTGCATCTGAACAGGCCATGGGCTGCGTGTTGGACGGCTTAGGTTTGCTGAACGGCGCGGCGCGCGAACAGCTCAGCGATTTGATCGAAATGCCGATCCTCAGCACGTTGGGCGAGCGGGTCGGTGAAATACGTAAAGGACCAGGCTTCGTTTTTTAAGCGCTGAAACCTTCGGGGTCGAAGCCTTCACCCAAAGGCGGGTCTTGGCGAAATTTTTCCAGCTGGCGGATCACCGGACCGCCGTGTTGATGCTCTTGCACAGGCTGTATGGGACCGCCCGCGCGCACTGGGCGCTCGGCGAAGCGGCCCATGGACAGGCTGCGGTCATACAACATCAACGCGGCGGCGACCGAAACGTTGATGCAAAAGCTGGTGGGAATTTTCACCACAAACTCGCACTTTTCGACCATTTCCGGCGATAGCGATCCGCGCTCCGGGCCCAACACATAGGCGCATTGGCTGGGATGGCGAAAGCTTGGCAGATCGACGGCGTCATCGGTAAGTTCGACGCCGACCAAGCGGCAACCTTCGGGCAACAGCATCTCGTCGACACTGGGGAAACCGTAAAAGGGAAGGTGCTCAAGCGCGTTTGAGGTGTCGGCCCGGGTGCCCATGTGCTGTTGATACTGGGCCGCCACGGTGTAGACGAAACTGGCGCCGAACGCATGCGCGGTGCGAAAAATCGCTCCCGCGTTCATGGATTTGGAAATGCGTTCTACGCCGACGCCGAAATAGCCTCTCATGGTGCAGTCCAGTCTGTTGGTAAGCAGGTCAAAAGTCGTATGGCTGCGCAAAATGGCCGAAACGCGCGGCTGTTGCAAGAGCCAGGGTTTTTAGGTGCGTTTAAACCGCTTGAAATGACGGGGTTTCGCCAGCACCAAAATGTTGCCGATCAAAACCATCGCTGCGCCGCCAAAGGCTGCGGGGGTGAACACATAGCCTTCCAGCCATACCGACAAGCTCAACGCCACCACCGGAAACAGCACCGTGGCGTAAGACGCTTGGCCTGCGCCGATGCGCCCCAGCAATGTGAGGTAGGTGCCGAACGCAATGATTGATCCGAACACGGAAAGATACAAAAGCGATGAAATATATTGCACCGATCCTTCCCAACTGAACGTCATGCCATTCGCCCAGGCGTACAAAGCGGTAAACGCCGCGCCGTAGGCCATGCCGTAGGCGTTGACCTGCAATACAGGCAGGCCGCGCTTTTGATTGCGCGCCGACGTCATGTTGCCAATGCTGGCCAAGATTGTCGCGATGATGCACAAAAACAGTCCGTAAGCACCCTCGTCACGCAGATCAAGGTTTGAGACTTCCGGCCAAAACACCAGCGCCAAGCCACCGATGCCGCTGAGCGCGCCCAACACCATTTGCGGTGTCACGGGGGTATTAAAAAAAATCCTGCCCAGCAAGATGTTCCAGCCGACGATGGTGGAAAATACCACTGCGATCAGTCCAGTGGTGACGATGCCCGTTGCGATGTAAAACACCGCATAATTGGCGGAAAACAAGAACAATCCCTGTGTCGCCATCCAGACGTGGTCGCGCGCGGTGTAACGCATGTCCTTGCCTTTGACGATGCACCACACCATCAGCAAGACGGCTGCTAAGGCGAAACGATAAGCGACGGAGACCTCTGGCGCGACCACACCCAGTTGCAGCTTAATGGCATACCAAGTCGAGCCCCAAATCAACACCGTAATGGCGTAAAGCGGCAGTGTATTGTGGGGCATGAAAAATCCTATGGGTAAGAACCTGGGGTGGTGCAGTATGAGCACTTTATTTGACTTTGGTGAAGGCTCAGTTTAGGGCTAACGGCGAACTTGAGGGCTTGCACGAGGCTAAAGCCCGAATTGTTTGCGTTTGGGCCACAAGAAAACCACGGGAACGACGATGCTGAACACCATTCTCGACAAATTGCCCCCTGGGCCGACGATGTTTTTCGGCGCAATCTATGTGATCATGCCGATTTTGCCTGAACCTCATCTGGTGCAAAAAGCCATGATGTTGTCGCAAGGCCTGACGCTTGCGCCCATCGATTGGTTGGATATCGTTATGCATTCCAGTGGTGGCTTGCTGGCGTTGGCCGTTTATCGCCGCGGTCGCCAGCGCGCTGCAGAAGCCGGATCTGCCCAACCAAGCTCGACCCTGCCTGAAGATGATCAATCCTAAGTGGGCGGGCATAAAAGGCGCTTTATCACCGTTTTGTCCGTAATGCGGACAGCGCAACCCTGATGCGCACTTTGCGTTGTGGTTGCGCCACGTAAATCCCCATATGGTGTTGGGCTGCCCATAGATGAGGATGCACCATGTCGCCCAAGGCACTCCATGCCCGTTTCCTGGCCCTATCGCCCGCCACCAGTGGCGCGTTGTGGATGACCTTGGCGGCGTGTCTTCTGGCCGCTTTGAGCTTGCTGGTGCGCGACATTTCTGCAGATTTGCACCCTTTCGAAATCGCCTTTTTTCGCAATATCGCACAACTGGTGCTGATGTTGCCGTGGGTGGTGATGGCCGGAGTCGCGGTTCTCAGCACCGCACGTACATGGGCCCATGTGCGCCGTTCGGCGTTTGGCATCTGCGCCATGCTGACGTGGTTTTCGGTGCTGACCATGATGCCTATCGCCGAAGCCACGGCGATCAGTTTTTCCGCGCCGTTGTTCACCACGGCAGGTGCGGCGCTTTTTTTGCGTGAGCACGTGGGCGTGCGCCGCTGGTTGGCGACAGCAGTCGGGTTCGTGGGTGTATTATTGATCATCCGCCCCGGCTTTCATGAAGTCGGCCAGCCCCAGTTGTTGGCGCTTTTGGCGGCGGCCCTGATCGCGGGGGCGATGTTGTCCAACAAATCGCTGGCGAAAACTGAACCGCCCAATGCCATGGTGGTGTGGATGGGCGTTTACATGAGCGTGTTTTCCCTGCCGCCTGCTTTAACGGTGTGGACCTGGCCGGAAGCCCATGTGTGGGGCTGGCTGTTGATGTTGGGCATTGTCGCCACATTGGCGCATTTGGCGATCAACCGGGCGTTCGGTGCCGCCGATGCGTCGTTTATTGCGCCGTTTGGGTTTGTGCAAATTCCATTTGTCGCCGGGGTCGGTTTTATCGCCTACGCCGAAGTGCCGGATTTGTGGACCTGGCTAGGTTCTGCGGTGATCGTTGCCTCGGGCATTTACATCGCCCGCCGTGAAGCCAAGCTCTCCAAAGTCCGGGCCGTTCAGCCAGCCCTCGGCATCGCCACGCTTGGTGTTGAAAAAATCTAGTTCTCTAGGCCTGTTGAGGCTGTATTCGCACCCTCAATGGTACCGCTATCGACCTCATCGAGAGATCGAATGGTGATTTCCACACGGCGGTTTTTGGAGCGATTTTCAGGGCTGTCATTGGGCACCAAAGGCCGCGAGTCAGCAAACCCCTGCACCGTGATACGGCTGGGGTCGATGGACGTGTATTTTAAAATGTACTGCGCCACGGAAATGGCGCGGCTGGCGGACAGATCCCAGTTGGATCGGAATTGTGCGGTCGAAATGGGCAGATCGTCGGTGTGCCCGGAAATGATGATTTGCCCCTCTGATTCCTGCAACACCGTCATGAATTTCGTCAGAATCGGCAAGAAGTCATCTTTGAATTCGCCGCTGCCAGACGGGAACGACACCTTGTCGGGAAACCGCACCATGGTGATATTGCCAGCGCGAATGATGTCCATGACATCCGAGGCAATTTCGTTGGCCATCACGGTTTGCAGATCGTTGAAGGTTCGCTTGGCTTTTTCGGCGGCTTTGTCAGGCACGGCTTGCACCGGCTCATCTTGACCCTCAACGATCTCTTCTTCGTCAGGGGCGACGTGATCGGTGACTTCCATTTCCGGTATGGGGATTGGCACCACGTGTTTGGTGGAACCAGCTGCGGGGCTGCCGTCCAGTTCAATAATGCCGGACCTTTTATCCATGGACTGAAGTCCAAAAGCATCGCTCATGGCTCCGGCGATTTTTTTGAATTTATCGACCTCCATCACCGAAAACGACAGCAACAGCACAAAAAAGGTCAGCAGCAAACTCATCAGATCGGCAAACGTGACGATCCAAGTGGGCGCGCCGGCTTCGCATTTTTTGGGCGGAGGGGGCGGCATTATGCGTCGGCCTCTTCCGCGTCGTCGTCGTCGTCGGAACGATTACGCTGGTTTTCAGGCAGGAAGCCTTCGAGGATGTCGGCCAAAATCATCGGGCTTTGGCGGGCGTGAATCTGGGTGATGGATTCCAAGATGAGCTCTTTGGTGAGACGCTCTTCTTCGGTTTTGCTTTCCAGCTTATCGGCGATGGGCAGCGCGACCAGATTTGCGATCACCGCACCGTAAAGTGTGGTCAGCAAGGCCACCGCCATGGCCGGGCCAATGGATTGCGGATCGTCCATATTGGCGAGCATCTGTACCAAACCCACCAAGGTGCCGATCATGCCGAACGCCGGTGCGGAATCGCCGATCGCTTTAAAAATATGTGCGCCTTCGTCATGCCGGTGGATGGATAGTTCCATGTCACGGATCAGCGCGTTGCGCACCACCTCCAACGGGTGACCATCGACACACAGCTTAATGCCGCGTTTGAAGAATTGGTTGTTGATGTCAGCGCCTTCTAACGCCAACAAACCGCTTTTACGGGCCATTTCAGCCAGCTCGAGAGACACCTCGATCAGGCCGCGGGGATCCTCTTGGACATTTTTGAGCGCCGAGGCGGCACCGGTTTTGAATGCGGAAAAGACGTTTTGCAGGGGGAATTTGACAAACGTGGCCGCCAACGTTCCGCCCACCACGATTAAAAATCCGGGTAAGTTGAGGAACAAATCAAGGCCTGAGCCGACCAAAATGGCGCCGACAACCACGCCGATGCCAACCACCAAGCCAATCAGTGTGGCAAAATCCATCATGTATCCTTAAAGCCCTTTGCCGCACCTGGACCCAGCACGACCGAAACTCATCTATAATACTTTTGCGCCTGTTATCGAACTATCGTCCAACAGGCCTAGAAGCGCAAGTCCGCCAATACCTTAAAAGCCATCAGCTTTTTTCGTTGAGGTGTGCCCCTGGGGGGGTTGGCGGGCTCGAGCGCGCGAAATATCGAGTCCTTAGTGGCGGCGATGAAGCGCCTATCTACATGGGAGAGGGCAAGGGTGGCTCGAGTATTAATCAAGTGATATAGCTTATTTGGATGAGGCGAAATATAAGCGCAAACACGTGCCTTAAACTTGCATCCCTTTGTTTGTAAGCACAATTTATTTGTATGTGCCATCCATGGCTAGGGCCAATCCAAAGTCGAGTCTGGTTAATCCTCCCGCGTCATGAGTGGTGAGGCAAACATCTACACAATTATAGCTGTTGGTCCAATTGGGGTGGTGGTTCATCTTTTCCGCGATGAAAGCAATCCGAGTCATGAATGAAAAGGCTGTTGGGAAGTCACGAAACAAATACTTTTTTTCAATCGCAGTTCGGTCTTGCGACAGCTGCCAACCTTGCAATTGGGACAATTGTTGTTCGATGGTATGGCTATCGAGCAGGGCGCTCATGCTGAGGACTCCCTTCTTGGCGCGGCATTATGCACACAACATTAGGCACGTGGCGTCACTTGGCGAGAAGATCAAGGGGGGCTAATGTTGTTAGCATGATTATGCGTTTCACTGCACCACCGTCTCTCGATGATTTTGAAATTATTGCTCGTGAGGCATATGACGCCTTGCCACGGGAATTGGCACAATTTTCTGATGGCGTGGTGATTCGCGTGGACGACTTTCCAGAGGCTGAAGTTGAACGCGATCTTGGTCTGCAAAGCCCGTTCGATTTGCTCGGCTTGTATCAAGGCGTGGCCTTGGGCGACAAAAGCCTCGCTGACACGCCGCTGGGCGTTGATATGATCTTTCTTTACCGTCGCCCGATCTTGGATTACTGGTGTGAGAGTGGTGAGGATTTGCAACATCTTATCCGTCATGTTCTGATACATGAGATCGGCCATCATTTTGGCCTCAGCGACGCGGATATGGATCGTATTGAGTCCACCGTCGAAGGTGTTTTCACATAAAAATACAGGCGAAGTCTGGGGAGAAAATCAGTGAGCAGCACCGTTAAGCCTTTGGAGCCTGGCGCTCTGTACACGGCCTGTCCAAAGGCCCTTCTGGATTTCAAAACGACCAAGGATTTAAAGCCGCTGGACAGCGTGATCGGCCAAGCGCGCGCCGTGGAATCCATCCGTTTTGCCATCGGCATGCGCCATGACGGCTATAACCTGTTTGCTTTTGGTCCGGAAGGTACTGGAAAATCCAGCACGGTGTTGCGTTTTTTGCGCCGCGAGGCCAAAAACCAGACCCCTCAGTCCGATTGGTGTTACGTCAACAATTTCGAAGAACCGCACAAACCTCGCGCCTTGGCGCTGCCGCCCGGCAAGGCTTGCCCGCTGCGTAACGATATGGAACGCCTCGTTGACGAGTTGCAAGGCGCATTGCCTGCAGCATTCGAAGGCGAAGATTACGCACAGCGCAAAGAAGCCTTGGAAGAAGAACTCAAAACCCGTCACGAAGGCGCCTTTTCGAAACTTCAAGAGCGTGCGGAAACCAGCGGCATCGCCTTGGTGCGTACGCCTATGGGCTTAGGCTTGGCCCCGGTTCAAGATGGCGAGGTGCTGACCCCGCAAGCTTTCGAAAAGCTGTCGGAAGAGGAGCAAAAATCCCGTCAAGATTCACTGGCCGAACTGCAGACCCAGCTTGAAGAGATACTGGCGCAAATTCCAAAGTGGGAAAAAGAGCATCGCGAAAAAATGCGCGATCTTAATCGTGACATCACTCAGCGCTCGGTTGGGCACCTGATCGAAGAACTGGAAAAGCGCTGGCATGAGCATGAAAATGTCACGGCTTATCTGGAGGCCGTGGGCCAAGACGTGATTGAGCATGCGGCTGATTTTTTACCGTCCGCAGAGCAAGCGCAGCAACCGCTCACCATTTCCGGTCAACGTCAGGTGTCTGGCGGCGCAGGCTCGTTCCGCCGCTACCAGGTTAATGTCGTTGTCGATAACTCGGTTGGCGGGGATACGCCGGTTGAAGGCGCGCCGGTGGTTGAAGAAGAGCATCCGACTCAGCCAAATTTGGTGGGTCGAGTTGAGCACCTGAGCCAAATGGGCACCTTGGTTACGGACTTCAATTTGATCAAGGCTGGTGCTTTACACCGCGCCAACGGCGGCTATTTGGTGCTGGACGCGCGGCGCGTCCTGATGCAGCCGTTCGCGTGGGAGACCTTGAAGCGCGCCTTGCGTGCGGGGCACATCCGCATCGAAAGCCCAGCGGAATCCTTGGGCTGGGCCAGCACCGTTTCGCTAGAGCCCGAACCGATCCCGCTCAACCTCAAAGTGGTGATGTTGGGTGAGCCGATGCTCTATTACCTGCTCACCATGTACGACCCGGATTTTAAGGAGCTGTTCAAGGTGGCCGCCGATTTCGCCAACACCATGGATCGCGATGAAGGTGGGGTGAAGGATTATGCGGGCCTGCTTGCCGGTCAGGTGGAACACGAAGGCTTGCGCCACCTGGACCAAGGCGCAGTGGCGCGCATCATCGAACAAGGCGCACGGCTGGCGGGGGATACGCAAAAGCTCACCACCCACATGGCATCGGTGGTCGACTTGGTGCGTGAAGCCGACTATTGGGCCGGGGTCGAGGACAAAAAAACTATATCTGCGCGCCATGTGCAAGAAGCCATCGACGCTAAGATCTATCGTTCTGACCGCTACCGCGAACGGTTGCAAGAAGAAATCCAACGCGGCACCTTCGTGATCGAAACCGAAGGCGCGAAAGTCGGTCAAATCAATGGTCTATCTGTGTTGCAGCTGGACAGTTTCGCATTCGGCAAGCCCTCGCGCATCACCGTCAACGTTAGCCTTGGCAAGGGTGAATTGGTGGACATCGAACGCCAAGTCGAGCTGGGCGGTCCGTTGCATTCCAAGGGCGTGATGATCTTGGAAAGCTTTCTCAATGGCCGCTTTGGTCAAGATGGGCCGTTGGCGCTCAGCGCGCGCATTGTGTTTGAGCAATCGTACGGCGGTATCGATGGCGACAGTGCGTCTTCGACGGAACTTTACGCTCTGATGTCGGCGATCTCACAAATTCCGATCAAGCAATCCATAGCCGTGACAGGGTCGGTCGATCAGTTCGGCCAGGTGCAGGCGATCGGCGGCGTGAACGATAAGATCGAAGGCTTTTTCGATATTTGCGTCGGGCGAGGCTTAAGCGCCGAGCAAGGCGTGATCATCCCTGCTACCAACGTGAAACACCTGATGTTGCGCAGTGATGTGGTTGATGCCGTGAAGGCTGGGCAGTTTAACATCTGGGCGGTGGAAACTATCGATCAGGGCATCGAAATTTTGACCGGCCTTCCGGCTGGCGAGATTGGTAAAAACGGCGCATATCCAATTGACAGCGTGAACCGTTCTGTGGCGCGCGTGTTGCGCCAGTTCGGCGCGAAGGTGCGTGCGTTTTCCGCAGGACCACCACCCGCGCCGACCAATGCCATCATCAAGGTCGAGCAGAGCCGCGACGGCTGATCTTGGTCGGGTCGGCTGACCGTCAGGTTTTCGACGATGGTGCGTTTGGCATCAAGGTCTTTAAAAACTCAAACAGGGCCGGATTGCCGTCGAGAATTTGCGCCAACCGCACAAGGTCGGAAATGCTTTGGTGCAGGTCATCGGGCTTGACGGCCGCGGAGTTTTGAACGACTTCCGCCACAGCTTCTGGTGTTGAAATTGCGGGCTGCTCAACAGCGTTCGAGATGATGGTTTGTGTAGAGGCTGAGGCCGAGGTGGGCACGGAGCTTTGCGCCATGGTGGTGGTATCTGCCGCGACAGCGCTTTGGTCGGCGTCACTGGCATCTGCGGCGTTCGCAACTGTGGCCGTTGGCACGGTCGTCGGATCATTTTCGATCGTGGCCGGTGCAGCGGCCGAGGTGTCGATAGGGGTTTGATCACCCATGGTGGTATTCTCCTTCGTGGCGGCGATTGGCAGGGTCGTGTCGATTTTATCAGCGGCTTTAAGCAGCAGCTCCGCCATCAACAACGCGTGCGACCAGTTCATGTCCGTGCCTTCTCGCCCAGGGTTACAAACGAACGACGCGTAAGGGCAAAAATTGTGATGTTAAAAGGTTCAGTTTTTCAATTTCACCGTTGGGTTGCAGCACTCGAAGCCAACAGCGGGTGGTCAAGATCACTTTCTTAGATTGCTTCCAGGTTTATTTAGGGGGTAAACCTTAAATCATCCAGCACATGGGCGTTGTTCGAAACCTAGATAATTCCGAAAACGGGCATGGCGCTATGGAGAGCGATGACATCCGGGGGGATAATGTTTTTATGAGCGCACGCAATGAATTTGGCAGACTTGGCCTGATGATGATCGGGTTGGGAGTCGCGGTCGGGCTGATTTTCCCACCCTTTATGATTCTTTTGGGCGTACCCGAAGACATCGCCCTGAGGCCCATGGTGTTTGGGGCGACCATCGCTTGTGGCATAGCTCTTGGTGCATTCAACATCTTACTGGCGCGTTTTCAAATTGGCCGGCGCTTGACGTCGTTGAAAGACGCCATGCAAGATTTAGTCGATGAGCGCACAGTTAACGAAATTCCCTGCGCACTAAACGACGACGTTTTTGGTGACATCGCCCGCGCCATTGCGGTGTTTCGCGATCACGCGCAGCAAAAACGTGACCTGGAACGCCGCCAGATCGAAGAGACTTTGCGCATCGATGAAGGGAAAGCCGAAGAGCGCGCATCCCTTGCCTACGACTTTGAGGCCGGCGTTAAAGGCGCTATGTCCGGCGCGCAAAATGACACTCAGTCTCTACAAAAAGCGGCCCGCGCCATGGGGGAGAGCGCTGAATCGAGTTTATCTCAGGCGCAGTCGGCGATTGAGCTGTCCGACGCCGCCACCCAGGGTGTCGATGCTGTAGCCCAAGCGGCGGAAAGTATGGCGAAATCGGTGCGAGAATTGAGCTCGCGCATGCGCCGTTCAAGTGAGATGTCCCAACAAGCTGTTGAGCGGGTAAGTCAGGCCGACGCCATGGTGGCCGATTTGGGCGAAGCCACCGCGCGGATCGAAAACGTGGCCGGTTTGATCATCGACATTGCCGATCAAACGAATATGCTGGCGCTCAACGCCACGATTGAGGCTGCGCGCGCGGGGGATGCCGGCAAGGGTTTCGCCGTGGTCGCGGGTGAAGTCAAAAACCTCGCCAATCAAACGGCCAAGGCGACCGACGAAATCACTGCGCATATCAACAATATTCGCGATGCGGGCACGCGGGCGCGCACTGCCATGGTCGCGGTCAGCGCTGCGATTGAAGAGATCAATACGATCGCCGGTGAAGTCACCCAGGCGGCAGATGAGCAAAATGAAACGATCTCTGACATTTCGGTGAACGCACGCGAAACATCGGATGCGACCAGCCAGTCGCTCATCTATATCCGTGACGTGGGTGACGCCATCGAACAGACCGGCTTTGCTGCTCACGAAATGCTGGCGACAGTCGATGATCTCGCCCGCCAGATGGGCGTTCTGACGGAAAAAGCCGATGGTTTCGTCGAAAATGTTCGCAAGGGTTAAGAGCCAATCTATTGCGCGAACCCCCTTTTCTAATGGCGGCTGTTTAAATTGGGCCGCGCTGAGGAATCGGTTATAATTTATCACTGGTTCATTGATCTGGTCATGTGAAGCCGTGTTGCGGCTCGTGAAAGGCTCTTTTGCGTATAGCGTCTGCCTTTTTTTTGTTTTTGGTGACCTATCTTGTGACGTCTTCGGCATCACATGCGCAGTCCATTGATCTTAGCTTAGAAGAAAAAGCCTACCTTACGGCCAAGGGCCGGATCGCCGTGTGCGTCGATCCCGCTTGGATGCCGTATGAGAGTATCAATGAGCAGGGAAAGCATATTGGCCTTGCAGCTGATTTTATGCAGCTGTTCGCGTCTAAAATTGGGACGCCCATTGAATTGGTGGCGACCAAGGCGTGGCCCGAATCCCTTGATTACGCGCGGGCGCGCAAGTGCGACATCTTGTCACTGCTCAATAAAACGCCTGAACGATCTGAATATCTGAACTTTACCGAGTCTTACCTGAACGCCACCGTGGTTATGGTGGCCCGTGAAGACGTGGTGTACCTTGATGGATTTAACGCCTTAAGCGGACGGACGTTGGGGATCGTGAAGGGGTATGTGTACGAATCTCACGTTCGTGCAAATTACCCGGATGTGCGTTTGGTGTATGTGGACAATTTCGATGAAGCCTTAAGGCGGGTATCCAATGGTGAGTTGTTCGCCGCCGTGGATTCCTTGCTGATCGCAACCCATCACATGCAGGCCTTGGGCCTGAGCAATTTGAAAATTGCCGGACAAACCGATTTTGTTCACAAGCTGCGCGTGGGCGTGCGCAACGACGACCCACAACTGCTGTTCATCATGCAAAAGGCGCTCGATGCGGTGAGCCAGGTAGAACGCAATGATATTTTGCAACGCTGGTTCACAGTGCGTTTCGAACATGGCACCGATTATATGATTTTGTGGCAAGTGCTCGGCGGCGGAGCGGTATTGTTCGTGTTCATGTTCTACCGATCTTATGTGCAGCACCGTTTCAACCATAAACTCAAAACCAAAAATGTAGAGCTTGAGTACCTGTCTCAGACCGATCCGTTGACGGGGGTGTATAACCGCCTCAAAACCGATGCCCTTTTGGATCAGGAATTTGAACGATCGCGGCGCTACAATCGCAGCTTGTCGGTGGTGATGTTTGACTTGGATTTTTTCAAGCAGGTGAACGATACCCACGGTCATCAAACGGGTGATCGCGTACTGGTCGCCGCCAGCGCGTTGGTTCAGGCACATATCCGCAAGCACGATGTCTTAGGCCGTTGGGGCGGGGAAGAATTTCTCATTTTGTGTCCGGAAACCGACGTGCAAGGTGCCGAGCGTTTGGCTGAAAACCTGCGCCAGCAGTTGGAGATTTTGGATCTGGGTGAGGTCGGTGCCATCACCGCCAGTTTTGGCATCGCACAGCTGGGCCGCACCGAAGACGTCAAACGTTTGATCGGTTATGCAGACAGCGCGCTGTATGAGGCCAAGAAAACAGGTCGCAACCGAGTCTGCGTCTACACGCCGCTTGTGCCTTGATCCGAGCGCACATAAAAAACGCCGCCATCCTCTCAGACGGCGGCGCTGTAAATTGGTGGAGCCGATCGGGATCGAACCGACGACCTCCACGTTGCGAACGTGGCGCTCTCCCAACTGAGCTACGGCCCCTTAAGTGTGGCCCCGCTTGGGTGGTGGGGTGCCTCAGCGATTAATGCTTTGTGCGCGGGCTTCTGTCAAGCTTGGACCGGGTCGAGATTTCTCTGCGTTTACGGTGTGCGGGCCTTGCACAGCGGGACTGGTAAGCCTAAGTTTGGGTGCGTTTTTGACAAACAAACTGGTGGCCGTTTATGGACGTCGTGCTGATTCCTTTTGCTCAAGTGTTTAACGTGGTGCTCGACCTTTATGTGTGGGTCGTGGTTGCGGGCGTGGTGCTCAGCTGGCTGACCGCGTTCGGCGTGGTCAACACCAACAACAAGGCCGTGTATATGGTCGGCGACTTTGTCTACCGGGTGACGGAGCCTGTGTTGCGCCCAATTCGTAAGATTTTACCTGATTTCGGCACGGTGGACCTGTCGCCCATCGCGTTGATACTGATCATCATGTTCCTGCAAAGTTTCGTGAACCGATTGATCATGAGCCTTGTCTGACGCCTTATCTGATGGGGGGGCTCACCTTTTTACGGAACTCACCCCTCAGGGTTTGCGCGTTCGTATCCGTTTGACGCCATCGGGACGTCGCGATGGATTTGATGGTGTCATGATGGACGCCGGTGCAAACGCCGTGCTGAAAGCCAGCGTCACCAAAGCACCGGAAGATGGCAAGGCCAACCAAGCGCTGATCAAGATGCTGGCCAAGGAATGGAAGGTGGCGAAATCCTCCATTGAAGTCATTCAAGGCCAAACCAGCCGTAACAAGGTCCTGATAATTTCAGGCGATGCGGCGCTACTGCAAAACAACATCGCCATATGGGCGCAAGACAAGGGCTTCGCCTAAAGGAGAATTCGCCACATGACCCAAGCTCAACTGATCGACGGTAAAGCTTTTGCGGAAAACCTGCGTGGGCGCATCGCCAGCAAAGTCGCGAAACTGAAAGACGCACATGGCGTCACCCCCGGCTTGGCGGTTGTGCTGGTCGGCGAAGATCCGGCGTCTCAGGTTTACGTGCGCAACAAAGGAAAGCAGACGGCTGAGTGCGGAATGAATTCGTTCGAGCACAAGCTTGACGCAGATACCTCTGAAGCTGCCTTGCTGGCGGTGGTTGAACGGCTGAACGGTGATGCCGCCGTGCATGGCATCTTGGTCCAGCTACCGCTGCCGGATCACATCGATGAAGCCAAAGTTATCAACGCCATCACCCCCGACAAAGACGTGGATGGTTTTCACGTCATCAATTCGGGCCGACTGGTAACCGGCCAAGAAGCCATGGTGCCATGCACGCCGCTAGGCTGTCTGATGCTGATCAAGGATACTTTAGGCGACGATCTCAGCGGTAAGCGCGCCATCGTTGTGGGCCGTTCCAACATCGTCGGTAAGCCGATGGCGCAGTTGTTGCTGGATGCCAACTGCACCGTGACCATCGCCCATTCGCGCACCCAAGATTTGCCCGGCGAATGCAGGCGCGCCGACATTGTGGTCGCTGCCGTGGGCCGCGCTGAAATGGTCAAAGGCGATTGGATCAAGCCCGGCGCGTGCGTCATCGATGTCGGCATCAATCGTATTCCGGCCCCTGAAAAAGGCGAAGGCAAAACCCGCTTGGTCGGCGATGTAGATTTCGCCAGCGCCCAAACCGTGGCGGGTTCTATCACCCCGGTGCCGGGTGGCGTCGGGCCGATGACCATCGCGGTGTTGCTGGCCAATACCGTCACGGCGTGTTGTCGCAGTTTAGGCATCATTGAGCCAGAAGCTTAAATCATGGATGTGATGGGCTTCGTCCCGGCATTCCGCCAAGGCGTCGCCGATCTGATCGTGCCCATCCAGCGTGAAGAGTTTGGCATTGACATCGCCTATGATGATCAGCCGGACTTGCAAGACATCCCAGCGTTCTATCAACAAAACGCGGGCAATTTTTGGGTGGCGCTGGACGGCGTGCGGGTGGTCGGCTGCATCGCGCTCAAAGACATTGGCAACCAACAAGGTGCGCTGCGTAAAATGTTTGTCGCCGCAAGCCATCGCGGTTCCGAAAAAGGGCTCGCCAAAGAACTGCTCAGCACGCTGTTGGGCCACGCAAAGATGACTGGTCTCAGCGAAATATACCTCGGCACCACCGCTGAATTTCTCGCCGCGCACCGCTTTTACGAAAAGCACGGCTTTGATCTGATCGAAGCGGCAGATCTTCCCGAAAGCTTTCCGAGGATGGCGGTGGATACGCGCTTTTATCGCATCGCACTTTAAATTCTGCCCTGCGCTTGCACGGATATGCTCAGAGGCAGTAGAGACCTCCCTAGATTGTTATTGAAGTGATATATACACGCATGAGACAATGCCGTGTGTTTTTCATGTATGTAGTGAGGGAGGGATAGACATGACATTTCGAGTTCGTTTCATGCGAAACGTGACAACGCCGCTCAGTCGGGTGCGGGTGCGTTACAATCGGTCTTTGACCAGCGCGGCCATGGTCAACGCTTTTACGGACGAAGACGGCTTCGTCACCATCAATCGAAATAACCGCGCACGCCGGGGCATTGGCGTAGAGGTGTTCGCGCAAAATCCCGTCGTCACCGCTGTGACGGGGCCGATGAATGCACCGGTGTTTTTTCGCACCCGCATGCGTGAAGACGATGTATTGGGCACACCCGCCAACGCCCGGGTATTCTTTGATTTTGCTGAACAGGCGCGCCAAGTTTACGAAAAGAACTTTCGCCCCTTCACTCCATTTGGTGACGAAGCGCCGCATGGCAATCCCGATCCCACCGCGCGACGCCGCATCCGCATGGTGTTTCCGGATTCCGTGCCGGGCAATGCGTCATTTTGTGATCCGCACGCACCGCAGAGCCAGTTTCCAATGGTTCATCTCGACCGTGCCGATTCGGTTAATGCGGCGGGTGCGCCCATCACCGCCACCGTAGCGGCGGAACTGGCCCATGCGGTCCACTTCGGCACCCTGCCCGCAGCGCGCAGGCGGGAGCTGCGTGGACGTTATTTGGTCAGTTTGATTGGCGAAGCCATCAATGACATCGCCGATGGCGCACCGGTGGGGCGCTGGGACGCAAATGATGAAGTGTCGCCGTTGATGGCGTTCGTCGAAGCGTTCGATTTGTTTTCCACCACCTTCAACCAGAGCGCTGGGGCCAACCACGCCGCTCATGTGGCGGATTTTTTCGCAAATCAAGCGCCGAACCTGTTGTCGGGTGTCATCGCGTCGGGCCGTGACGTGCCGGGGGCGGTGTTTGGCGTCATTTTCGTTGATTACGCGCAAAGCCCCGGTATCACTCTGGACGCTGCGGTGGAGCAATACATCAATTCTAGGGCCTTGACGTTTGGGGCGTTTCGCCGCCGCGTGCGCAGGCGGTTTGGCGCGACCTCGAATGAAGCGATTCAGTTGGACACGGCAGCGACGGGCCGGGGGCTTTTGTAAGCAGGCTGTCGTAGAGGGAATGTACAATGGCGGTCTACGGGTTACACTGCGCCCATGATTGACCTACTGCTTAGCATTGGCGTGTTCATCGCCTTTCATTTAATCCCGGCCATCGGTCCGGTGCGGCGTTTTTTGCTGCGCGCGATGGGGTTGAGGATGTACGTGGGCGTTTATTCTGCGGTGTCCATTGGCTTGTTGGTGCTGGTCAGCGTGGCCTACGCCAACGCCGATAGCGATATCTTGTGGCCGCAATGGCCGTGGACCCGCTGGGTTCCCGTGGCGGTGATGCCGTTTGTGTGCTTGCTGTTGGTGAGCACGCTGTCCGAACCCAATCCGTTTTCCGTCGGCGTAAAGGCATCACACTTTGATCCAGCTCATCCGGGCATCGTGTCGGTCACCCGGCACCCGCTGATTTGGGCCTTGGGTTTGTGGGCGGTGGCGCACTTGGCGCCCAATGGCGATACGGCGAGCGTGTTGCTGTTTGGGCTGTTTGCGGTTTTAGCGTTTGTCGGGCCGTTGAGTTTGGATCTGAAAAAGCGTCGTGAAATGGGCGATGATGAATGGCACCGCCTCACCGCGCCGACCTCTTCGGTGCCGTTGTGGGCTGTGATTCAGGGGCGCACGCGCCTGGATCTATGGGGTATCGGTTGGGTGCGGATATCCATCGCTTTACTTTTATATGCGCTCATCTTGCTGGCGCATGAGGTGGTGATTGGCGTGTCGCCGTTTCCTGTTTGATACACCTCAAAACCATGATATGTTCATGTGAATAATTGTTCATGTGTTTGAGCGACGGTGACCCCCAATGACCCAAGATGAAATGATCGAGCTGGCGGAAACGTTCAGGCTTTTGGGTGACGCCAACCGCCTATCCATCGTGCTGAGTTGTTTGCATGAACCCGTTGGTGTCGGCGTGTTGGCCGAAGAATTGGGCCTTAGCCAATCTTTGGTCAGTCATCATCTGCGCTTGTTGCGCGCGGCACGGTTGGTGCGGGGCGAGCGAGATGGCAAGTTTGTGCGTTACGTCGCCGCCGATGATCATGTGCGTGAAATGCTCAAAAACATGACCGCACACGTTGGTGAGGACAGTGACGATGAGTGATACACTGCTTACTATCCTAAGCGCAGTATTGGACATGTATCTCGACGCCGCACCGTGGCTGATTGTCGGCATCGTTGCGGCGGGCTTGGTGCATGCGTTGGTGCCGGACGGGTTGTTGGCCCGGTGGCTGGGCGGCAATGGGGTGTGGTCGGTGGTCAAGGCGGCGCTGGTCGGTGCTCCTTTGCCGTTGTGTTCGTGCGGTGTGCTGCCCGCCGCTGTGGGCTTGCGCAAAGACGGCGCATCCAAAGGCGCGACGGTGTCGTTCCTCATCGCCACACCGGAAACGGGGCCGGATTCGGTGGCCATCAGTTATGCGTTGCTGGGGCCGATCATGGCCTTGGCGCGACCCATCGCGGCGATTTTCAGCGCCATTTTCAGCGGCCTGCTGACCAACGCATTTGTGTCTGGCGAAGGAGTGACTGCACCCATCGAGGCCGAAGCCGCGACATGTACAACGTGCTGTTCGGGCAGCTGTTCCAGCGAAATGTTGCCTCAGCACGGTTCATTGGTCACGCGTGCCTGGGGCGGTATTCGCTATGCCTTCACCGATATTCTTGACGACATCGCGCTATGGTTGGCCATCGGTTTGATCGTTGCGGGCGTGATGACGGCGCTGGTCGAACCCCAAGCTTTGGGCGCGTACGGCAGCGGCATCGGCGCCATGCTGGTGATGCTGGCGGTGGGCGTTCCGATTTATGTGTGCGCCACGGCCTCGACTCCCATCGCGGCGGGCCTGATCGCGGTGGGCGTGTCGCCCGGTGCGGCGTTGGTGTTCCTGCTCGCCGGTCCCGCCACCAACATCGCCACTCTGGGCGTGGTCGGCAAAGATTTAGGTGCGCGCGCACTGAGCGCATACCTGCTCGGCATCTCGTTCAGCGCCATCGCCTCGGGGCTGACTCTGGACGCCTTGCTGAGCGCGGGAAACATCGACATCCATGTGCAAATGGCAGCGGCAAGCGAAGCTCTGCCGCAAGGAATTGTCATGGTGTCTGCGGTTCTGCTGGCTCCGTTTTTTGTTTATTCGTTGGTGGGTGATGTGAAGAACAGGTTGAAACGCTGATTCCCTATCTTCTCAAGTGTCACGAACGGTGCTACAAGCCCCGCCATGACTGATCTTTCTCACATTCGCAATTTTTCCATCATCGCGCACATTGACCATGGCAAGTCGACGTTGGCGGATCGTTTGATTCAGCACTGCGGCGGGCTTCAAGACCGCGAGATGACCGAGCAGGTGCTCGACAGCATGGATATCGAGCGCGAGCGCGGTATCACCATCAAAGCCCAGACTGTGCGCTTGAAATACACAGCCAAGGACGGCGAAACCTATCAGATCAACCTAATGGACACGCCCGGTCATGTCGATTTCGCGTACGAGGTGTCACGTTCTTTGGCGGCCTGCGAAGGCGCGTTGTTGGTGGTCGATGCGTCCCAAGGGGTTGAGGCGCAGACGCTGGCCAATGTGTACCTGGCGCTGGACAACGATTTGGAAATCGTGCCGGTGCTCAACAAAATCGACCTGCCCGCCGCCGAACCGGAACGCATCCGTGCGCAAATCGAAGACGTCATCGGCCTGGACGCATCGGACGCGGTTTTGACCTCGGCCAAATCCGGCATCGGCATCGTCGATACCCTGGAAGCCATCGTCACCCGTTTGCCAGCCCCCACCGGCGATCGCGACGCACCCCTGAAGGCGTTGTTGGTGGACAGCTGGTATGATTCTTATCTGGGCGTGATGATTTTGGTGCGCGTGGTCGACGGCACGATGAAAAAGGGTCAAAAGATCCGCATGATGTCATCGGGTTCCACCCACCAAATCGATCAGGTCGGCATTTTTTCGCCAAAAATCACCCGCTTGGCTGAGCTTGGCCCCGGCGAGATGGGGTTCTTCACCGCATCAATTAAGACCGTCGCCGACACCAACGTGGGCGACACCATCACCGATGATCGTGTGCCTGCGACGGAACCTTTGGCGGGTTTTCAGCCCAGTGTACCGGTGGTGTTCTGTTCGCTGTTCCCGTTGGACGCTGCGGATTACAACGACTTGCGCGATTCCATGGGCAAGCTGCGCTTGAATGACGCCAGCTTTGAGTTCTTGCCGGAAACCTCCATCGCTTTGGGTCAGGGGTTTCGCTGCGGCTTTTTGGGGCTGTTGCACCTGGAAATTATTCAAGAACGCCTTGAACGCGAGTTCGATCTCGACCTCATCACCACGGCACCCAGCGTGGCCTACAAGATTCACATGATGGACGGCTCGCACATCGATTTGCACAATCCAGCCGATATGCCGGAACCGACCCAGATCAACTCCATCGAAGAACCATGGATCAAAGCCACCATCATGGTGCCTGATGAATATTTGGGTTCAGTGTTGAGTTTGTGTACTGAGCGACGCGGCACCCAAGTGGAACTGACGTATGTCGGCAACCGCGCCATGGCGATTTATCGATTGCCGCTCAACGAAGTGGTGTTCGATTTTTACGACCGTCTGAAATCCATCACCCGGGGTTATGCTTCGTTCGATTATGAAATGGACGGCTATTCTGAAAACGATCTGGTGAAAATTCAGATTCTGGTCAACGCCGAACCGGTGGACGCGCTGGCGTTCATCGCGCATCGCAGCCAATCGGAAACCCGTGGCCGTCAGGTGTGTGAACGGCTCAAAGATCTGATTCCGCGCCAACTGTTCAAAATCCCCATTCAGGCCGCCATCGGCGGCAAGGTCATTGCCCGCGAAACCATTGCCGCAATGCGCAAAGATGTGACCGCCAAATGTTACGGCGGCGATATTTCGCGCAAACGCAAGCTGTTGGACAAGCAAAAGAAGGGCAAAAAGAAGATGCGCCAGTTCGGCCGGGTGGAAATTCCGCAAAGCGCCTTCATTAACGCCCTTAAAATGGGCGACGACTGAGCATCACCACACATTTTAAAATGAGAAGACAGCGGCAGGGCCTGACATCAGCGCACGCCTGATGCTAGGCAGAGCGTTCTCGTGGCTCAGTGGCCTGGTCAGCGTGTCAGTCGCCCCGGCGGCGAGTGCGGCGAGGCGTTCTTGCTCCGCCCCTGGATTTGTCAGCGCCAAAACCGACAGTTCGGATGCGCTGATGGGGCGCGCCAGGTCCTGCATAACCGAAGCGCTGTTCGTCAATTCACTGTGCATGTCGAGAATCAAAAGATGAAACGGCCAGCGCACGAACATCGGCGCGATCTCACGCACATCGGTAGTGACGCGAACGTGGTTGTAATTGTCACCGCGCAATAGACTTTCGACCGCCAGGGCTTCTACAGGGTACTCGATCGCCACAAGAATTCGCGGTTCGCGACCCTGCTGATTTTGATCTAGTGAACCGTGGTATGTGGGGAGAGTGCGCGCGCAGTTCATGACATGCCCAATTCTATCGTTGAGGGATTTTCTCGACATTCGAGGTCTGCCCTGTTTTTGCAGGTCATGTGCCAGCTTTTCGATCGAGATGAATTTTATCAACTGATTGATTTTAAAAGGTTTTCAATATTTAGGATGCCAAAAACGCTGAGGCGACATGCAATGGTGTGCATTATGGAATGCAAAATGCACATGTCGGCAGAGCTTATTCGGGGTGAGGGTTCGGTTTTGAGGGCTCAAGCAAGAAGTCTCGTTCCGCTGTCAGCTCAGCTTCAACAGGGTCTTGGGCGTAATGGTCTTCGGCGGGCACAATATCTGCAGGATTGCTGGGGTCGCGGTCATCTTGCAGGCCGTCGTAACCTTCCTTTTGCGCCGCCAAGGCCAGTTCATCGAACAGATACAGAGCATCCTGGTGGGCTTGGTCTTGCCGATGTACGAGGTCTTCGGCGTCCCTTGTGCGAAATCCGATCGCCAAAGCCAAACCGGGCAAGCCGAACAAAACCCAGGCGGGCAAGGCCAGCGCGTGTTTTATGACCGGCCAGGCGGCGCTATTGAGCAACAACAAAAAACTGTGCGGCGCGATGGTCCGCCACACCAGCCGGGTCGACATGAATATATCGCCGCTGCCGACTGCCCCACCCTGGGTGGTGTTTTGGGCGCTGAGGATGGTACGCGCCGCCAATTCTGCGCCAGTGACGAGAAACGCCAGCGCCAAAAGTCCGATGCCAAAAAGGAACGCGATTCGCTTCATGCACCCATCTTACGAGCGCTGAGGTGAACGGTCATTGACAAAGCGCACAGCTTTTAAAAAAAAGCGTGCTGTTTTGAGCGAGTAGCGCTTGTATTTCCGCGCGCCCTTCGCTAGGTTGCGCCGGACCTTGTGGAGAGGTGGCCGAGTGGCTTAAGGCGCACGCTTGGAAAGCGTGTGTACGTTAACCCGTACCGCGGGTTCGAATCCCGCTCTCTCCGCCATTATTTTGAAAAGCCCCGCTCATGCGGGGTTTTTCTTTGCCAAGACAAAACAAGGGCCGCTCCCAAGCTTGGGGGCGGCCCTTATTGCAGAGCTGGTTTTGTTTAACCAGACAGGTTTAGAACGTGCCGGTCAAGCGTACGTAGAACGAACGTCCAGGCTCGTTGACCTGCGTTTCGGTGGCGTCGAATGAGTTGCTCTTGTTCAAATGATTGGCGTAGGTTTTGTCGAACAGGTTGGTCACGCCCAGGCCAAGTTCAAGGTTGTCGAGCATCGGGCGCGAGCCGTACAAGTCCGCCGTGACATAACCGGATGTTTGCCCGACATCGCGGCCGCTGCCGGTGGCGGTGCTGTCATCGACGCGGGTTTGCTTGGCTGCGGCGTTGGCGCGCATGCCCAACAACCAGCCTTCGACTGGGTAAGACAGATCCATGGCCATCTTCAGCGGCGGGATCTGCGCCAACGCCCCATTGGTGTCGCCGTTTTCACCGCGGGTGAACGACAACGAACCGGACATCGACAATTTACTTTCGAAGGTGCGGTTCATCGACAAATCAACGCCCATCAGGTTGGCGTCAATGTTGCGAAACACCACGGCGCTGTCGTTGAGCAAGATGTCGGTCTGACCACGCGCCACATCGCGGAAGATGTAGTCGTTGACACGGTCATAGTAGGCCGATGCCGACATGCCGTATCCGCCAAGCTTGGCGTTCACACCCAGGTCGATCTGGTAATGCTTTTCCGGGTTCAAGCGTGCGTTGCCGATTTGGCGTTGAGCCGCCGTCATGTGATCGGCAGCGATCGAGCGTTCGGTGGTGTTGGCGGTGCGCACGGAGCGGCTTAAGGTCAGATATGTGGTGGTGTCCTTGTCGTGTTTTTGTTCGAACCGCGCTAGGCCGCTGAGGTTGTTTTCGGTCACGTTGGTGAAGCTGTAGCCATAGTACATCGCATACAGCTGATTGGCGGATCGATTGATCGCACCGGTGACGGAGGCGACGGTGTTGGCTTTGTCCGCGGTGACTTTGACATTGTCATAGCGCAAGCCCAATTTGACTGAGCGCTGTTCGCCCAGGTCCACGGAACCTTCGCCGAACACGCCGATTTCACGACTGGTTACGCCGGGCCAGACATAGGCTTGGGCGATGCCAACATTGGTGGCGTTGGTGCCGCGATAACGAATGGCAGTGCGGTCCAGGGTTTTGTAATCAACGCCCACGATGACCGGGGTCCCGGCAATGGCGACATCACCTTCGACTTTAAACCCCTGGGTGTCCGATGAACTCGGCGTGCGCATGTACATAACCGCATTGCGCAAAGAATAGCTGTCCATGAGGTGATTAACGCGGGAATCATATGCATTGAAGCGCACGCCTTTGAGCAAACTGCCTTCAAGTTCCTTTTTAAATTTCAAGCGCACGACATCGGTGATGCCGTAAGGCGAGTCCATACCTGCACCGGCGAACAGCACATTGTCGGCGCGGTCGCGTTCAAAGCCAAAGGACAATTCAGTCTGTACGTTCGGTGTCCATCCCAATTCAAGGCCTGTGGACCACTGCGAAAAGGCGCTGCGAACTTCTTTACCTGCGCCATCCGAATAGTTGGCGGCATGGCTTTTGGTGCCGGTGGCGCGAGCGTAGCCTTCGCCCAATTTATAAGAGACACCGAGACTGGAATTGTAAGCCGAATCATTGGATTGTCCGCCGACGCCGAACTTAACCTCATAAGGTTTTTCGTTGCTGAGTGTCGGGGTGTTGCGCTCCAAGATCACGGTGCCGCCGGTGCCGCCGGGACCGTGGCGCACGCTTTGAAAACCCTTTTCAACCGTCACACTGTCGTAGGTGTCGATTGATGTCAGTGCAGCGGGCGGGTCCATGCGGCTGGGGCAGCCACCGTACATGAATGCACCATCACTGATGATGTTGAGCTGTTCTTGCTGTTGGCCGCGAATGACAGGGTCGAGGCCGTGGCCGCTCATGCGTACGGCATCGACGCCGGGAATGTTTTTGAGAAATTCACCGACATCGGCGGCAGGCGCCATGTCGGTGCGGTTAAGTTCGGTATTGATGATGGCGGGCAGGCTCTGGCCTTCGACGACGATGCCTTCCAGTACAGTGGCGTCCTGCGCATGGGCCGCATGGGCCATGGCTGTGGTGGAAAGCAAGAGTGTGAGAAAGGCGCAGTGGGCTTTACCCGGCGTCCAAGAAGATGTGTGCATAGTGATTGTACCGCGCGCCGATGATCTGGGCGCGCCCCCTTAAAGTTCAGTTTGATGGCGTGATGGCGCGCAAACCGGCGGCTCGGCTTTTTAGAAAGACCGCTTGCGTGGTTCGCGCAGATTTACGGGATCAAACGAAACGCGGTGGGGCGCGTGAAGGCAGAGATACGTTACGCCACGTGCTGGTGTGGCCAAGGTGCGCCAAGGGTGTAAACACCATAGGGGCGACCTGGGGCTGTTTGATCAGCACCAAATTATCTGCGGGTTGCAGCAAGGCCAGCGTGGTGGAGGTAAAACAGAATGGGCACGGCGCGGCGTCATGCGCGTCTATCGGTTCGCCGTTTGCGTCGATGAGGATCTGTTTGACGCCGTTGGCGGTACAGATCAGCTGGTATTCGAGACCTTGCTCGTCATTTGACGCCAAGGCTTGGCCGAACGGCAGCAACACCTGAGCCGATAGGACAAGCACAGCCAGCCACGTCGCCCAACGGCAACGCGCAAATTCAGCGGTGCGCCATAAGCGCAGGTTTCGCCCAGGTTGGGCCATCGATGATTGTCCCCCATCGAAAAGGTCACGGTCTATTTTGAATATGTTTAGTCAGATAGCCATGATCTTTCAACGCCCTGACTGTATCGATTGACGTTGGTTCTGGCAAGCCACCCAAAGGTGTATGGCCAACGCGCTCTCTTAAGGCGCTTAGCGTTTGATAGTTGGGGCGCACTTGCATAGGCTAACGTGCGTAGACAGTTGGTGAGGAGGGTGCAGGTGAAGTCTCTGGATGAATTTTCCATCAAAGACCGACAGCGTATTCGCTGCGTGCTCACCGACATCGATGACACCCTGACCACCGAAGGTCGGCTCACCGCGAAAGCGTATGCGGCGCTGGAATCCTTGCAAAAGAACGGTCTGTTGGTGGTCGCCGTGACGGGACGCCCGGCGGGGTGGTGCGACCACATTGCGCGCATGTGGCCGGTCGATGCGGTGGTCGGTGAGAACGGCGCGTTCTATTTTCGTTATGACGAAAAACAGCGCAAATTGCTCAAGCGCTTTTTGCTGAGCGCCGAAGACCGCGCCGCCAATCGACTGCGTCTGGATGCGTTGCGCACCGACATTCTCGGCCAAGTACCGGGCACCGACGTGGCGTCCGATCAGTCTTACCGTGAGGCCGATCTCGCCATCGATTTTTGCGAGGACGTGGACCCGTTGCCGTGGTCTGAGGTCGAGCGTATTGTCGATCTGTTCACCGCCGCCGGGGCAACCGCCAAAGTCAGCTCGATTCACGTTAATGGCTGGTTTGGAACCTATGACAAGCTGACCATGACGCGTACCCTAATGGATGAATGCTTTGGCCTCGATTTGGATAGCGACAAGGCGTCGTTTGTGTTTGTTGGCGACTCGCCCAATGACGCGCCGATGTTTGCGTTTTTTCCTCACGCCGTGGGCGTCGCCAACCTGGTTCAGTTCGAAGACCGCCTAGAAGCGCATCCGACCTATGTGACCGATGAGCCCTCGGGTGCGGGCTTCGCCGCGCTTGCCAAAGCTTTGATTGAGGTCCGGGAGAAGGGCACCTAAATACGATTATTATTCGCCGGTTCAACAACTTGCGCATGCATGATACAATGGTCAGGTGACATAAGGGGGGCGGGCTTTCGGATATCAAATGATCCGCGCAGCCCCAAACATAGGGAGCTATTCACTATGACCACATTCTTGTTACGCAGAACCTTTTTGTCGGTAATAACGGGGCTTTGCGCTGTTGCGTTTTGGGCTGGGCTGAGCAGTCCGGTCGCCGCTGCGGAATGCACAAATCGTGGCGATTTGAACGTCCGTTATTGCGATGAAAACGGCGATTTGGTCGCCGACACGCCAACGGATCCGGCCGAATGGCTCGATCCCAGCACGTTGGTGTTCTCCTACACTCCGGTGGAAGATCCATCGGTGTATGAAAATGTGTTTACCGAATTCATGGACTACCTTGCCAAGAAAACCGGCAAGAGGATTGTCTGGTACGGTGCGGAATCCTACGCCGCCCAGGTTGAAGCCATGCGTTCGGGGCGCTTGCATGTTGCCGGTATCTCTACCGGGCCGACGGTGTATGGCGTCAACTTGGCGGGATACGTTCCGTTCACCATCATGGGTCAACAGGGCAACGTGTTCGGTTACAAACTGCAAGTCATCACCAAAGCCGATTCCGATATCAAATCGATCGCGGACATGAAAGGGCGAAAAATCGCCCACGTGACGCCGACGTCGAATTCGGGCAACCAGGCGCCGCGCGCGTTCTTCAAGGACATGGGCGTGACGCCGGATGTAGATTACAAAGTGATCTATTCGGGCAAGCACGACAACTCGGTCATGGGGGTGGTCAACGGCGATTATGACGCCGCGCCGATCGCGTCGAGCGTGATGGACCGGATGATCATGAAAGACATGCTCAAACGCGAAGACATTCGGGTGATTTGGGAATCGCAATACTTCCCGACCACCTCGTTCGGATATGCCCACAACTTGAAACCGGAACTGGCGGCAAACGTCATGGACGCTTTCTTGACGTTCGATTGGACGGGTACGGCCTTGGCCAACGAATTCAAGCCGAGGGATCGTTTCATTCCCATCACCTTTAAAGAACACTGGGCGCCGATCCGTCTGATCCAAAAAGATAACGGCGTCGTCTACTCTCAAGAAGCTTTGAAGGCTTTGAAGAAATAAGCCGTGTCATATCGAGACTCTTGTGAGGCAAACGTAATACCCGCCTGTGAGGCAAACGTAATACCCGCCGCTCCGAACTGTGATTCCCCTAAGGGGCGGCGGTTCATTTCCGTAGGATCTCAATATGTTGACCATCACCGACCTGACCAAGACTTACCCCACCGGAACGGCTGCCCTTAAGGGCGTGAGCTTTTCGATTTCTGAGCCCCAAGTGGTCGCCATCATCGGTCCTTCCGGGTCGGGAAAGAGCACCTTGATCCGCTGCATCAATCGCTTGATCGAACCGACTTCGGGTTCGGTCGTTCTGGAAAACCTCAACATCACCAAATTGGGCCGACGTCAGTTGCGCAAGGCGCGGCGACGCATGGGCATGATCTTTCAAGAGTACAATTTGGTCGAACGTTTGACGGTCATGGAAAACGCACTTTCAGGGCGGCTCGGCTATGTCAGTTTTTGGCAGGCGTTTCGCCGTAAGTTTCCGCCCGAAGATGTTTCGAAGGCTTTTCAATTGCTCGACCGCGTGGGCCTGGAAGGTTATCACGACACCCGCGCCGACGCCTTGTCCGGCGGCGAACGCCAGCGCGTTGGCATCGCCCGCGCACTGATGCAGAATCCGGCGTTGCTGTTGGTGGATGAGCCGACCGCAAGCCTTGATCCCAAGACCTCGCGCCAAGTGATGCGCTTGTTGGTCGAGCTGTCGAAGGAATTCGGCACTCTGACGCTGGTCAACATCCACGATGTCGGGTTGGCGCAAATGTTCGCCGACCGCATCATCGGCTTGCGTCTCGGCGAAGTGGTGTTCGACGGCACCGCCGATCAGGTGACGGAGCAAGTCTTGACCGACATTTACGGCGAAGAAGATTGGAGCGCCACCATCCGCAAAATTCCTGAAGGTGACGATGAAGACGAGGACGAGGGTGAGGCAACGGCGAAAGCGGCCAGCTGAGACGTTGTTTCAAACGGTGAGGTGGACAAAATGACCACGGCAAACCAAGCGCAAAACAGTCAAAATAATGTGCCGGTTCCGCGCGAATGGCACACCATCAAATTGATCCAAAATCCGTACTATCGTTACGGCCTGATCGTCGCAACAATTGCGTACTTCATCTTCGCCCTCACCACGCTAGAGGTCGATTGGAGCCGCATATATACGGGGTTGCCCCGCGCTGGCGACATTTTCGTGCGCATGGTGCCGCCTGATTTTTCGCGCTGGAGCTTGCTGACGCGCGGCATTTTGGAAAGCGTTCAGATTGCCTTAGCGGCAAGCTTTTTTGGCATGATCTTGGCGATCCCCTTAGGCCTTTGCGGGGCGCGGAACTTGGTGCCCAAGCCGGTTTATCTGGTGGCGCGTTCAATCATCGTATTGACGCGGTCTTTTCATGAAATCATCATTGCGATCTTTTTCGTTAAAATTTTTGGCTTCGGGCCTTTGGCCGGGGTGTTGACGTTGATTGTGGCATCGACCAATTTCATCGCCAAAATGCTCGCCGAGGATATCGAGAATATGCCCGCTGGCCAGCTCGAAGCGATCCGCGCCACCGGCGCCAGTTTTCCCAAGCTATTGATCTATTGCATTTCGCCTCAAGCCTTGCCGCGCTACCTGGGTGTTTCGATCTATCGGCTCGACGCCAACATCCGCCATTCCACAGTGGTCGGCATTGTCGGCGCGGGCGGCATCGGCCAAGTGCTGGCGGCGACGTTTACGCGCTACGATTACGATTTCAGCCTAGCTATTTTGATGTGCATCGTGGGCTTGGTGTTTGTTGGTGAGTTCTTCTCCAACTGGGTGCGGGGACGTTTGAGATGACGGATGTCAAACACGCCAAAAAATACCCTGAAATCTGGCAGCGCTTCACGCCGCGCGAAACCTTACTGCGTTATGTCTGGTACATGTCCGTGGTTGGTATTGCGGTGTGGTCGGTGTCGAATCTGAACATACCGTGGTTCTATTTCCTCGACGCGCACGTTCAAGCGGGCGATCTGTTGACCCGCATGTGGCCGCCGGCTTGGGGCTATGTCGACCAGTTGCTTGGCGCGCTGTTGGAAACTGTACATATCGCAACGTTGGGCACCGCCGTGACGGTGGTGATTTCGTTTCCCATCGCGTTTTTGGCCGCACGCAACACCACATACAATAAAGCGACGTGGTTGTTCGGTCGTTTGATTTTGGTCACCTCGCGTTCCGTCAACACAGTGATCTGGGGGCTGTTGTTCGTCGCGATTTTTGGACCCGGTGCGCTGGCGGGCATCTGGGCTATTGCGTTGCGCTCCATCGGCTTCACCGGCAAACTGATCGCCGAAGCCATCGAAGAAATCGACCAAGGCCCAGTCGAAGCCATCGAGTCCACGGGGGCTTCGCGCATGCAGGTGTTGTGGTTCGGCATCTTGCCCCAAGTGTTGCCGGTGATTTACGGCACGGTGGTGTATCGCTGGGACATCAACATTCGCGAGTCCACTGTGCTCGGCTTCGTCGGCGCGGGCGGCATCGGGATTTTGCTGTATTCTTCCGTCAATCAGTTTCTGTGGCGGGAAGTTTCGGTGATTTTGATTTCAGTGTTCATCGTGGTGGTGATCAGCGAGTTTATCTCCGCTGCGGTGCGCGAACGCATCACCTGAAGTTAGAAGCTTAAGTCGCGTAAGTCCCGGACGGTGCGCGTGCCACCGGGAAAGGGACTGGCGCGATGTTCAGCGACGCGACCGATAAACGTGACGCCGGTGTCAGATGCCGCTTGCCAATCGGCCATGGCGTCACCGATGAACATGCAGTTTTGTGCGTGCAGATCGTACTCATCCATCAATGAGCGCACGATATCAGTTTTTGCGGTTGGCGAACCACGCACGCTGGTTAGCCACGTCATCATGCCGCGATGCTCAGCGATGCGTTTGATTTCATCTTCGGGCGTGCCGGACACGACGAACAGTTTGCAGCGCTGGTGATGCGCTTGCAGCAGTTCCTTGGCCCCCGCGACCCATGGCGCATGGATCACCGCGTCTTCGACCAGTTGGGCGTAGTGCTCAACCAGCGCGTCCAGTTGCTCTCCAGATAGGGTGAGGCCGAGAAAATGCTCATGACAATGGCGCAATTTGACCACCCGCGAAATGCCGTCATGGGCGCTGTGGTAAGCCATAATCCGCGCCAAGATATCTGCGGGTTGGTCTGCGTACAGATCCCTGAAAGCCATGGATTTGATCTCGACCGATTCGACCAAGACACCATCGAAGTCGAGGAAAAGGGCATTCACATGATGCATGGTTGAAACTTCCATTGTCAGTTTGGTGCGATATTTTGCTACACTGACACTCAGTTATAAAGGTTAGGGATGAGAAATATCGGTTTACGCCAGCCCCTGGGCTCTGTAGAACACAGCGCATACGAATTGTTCCGCCGCGCATTAGGTCGCGGCGACGTGCAGCCGCTCAAGCGAAGAGATCGCAATCCGGCGCACGAAACCCGCGTTCCGAAAGAAAAAAAATGATAGATTTCGAAGGCGTCGTTCCGGCGCTTGGCCAGGCGTTGAATAAGCGCGGCTACACCGAACTGACCAAAGTACAAACGGCGGTTCTCGCCCCCGAATTGAAAGACGCCGATGCTTTGGTGTCCGCGCAGACCGGTTCGGGCAAGACCGTGGCGTTCGGCCTTGCGCTGGCGCCGACGTTGCTGGCTGGTGAAGAACGTTTTGGCCGCGCTGAGCGGCCCGTCGCGCTGGCCGTCGCGCCGACCCGTGAACTGGCGTTGCAGGTGATGCGCGAATTGGAATGGTTGTACGCTGAAACCGGCGCCAAAGTGGTGTCGTGCGTTGGCGGCATGGATATGCGCACTGAACGGCGCAATCTGCAAAACGGCGCGCACATCGTGGTCGGCACGCCGGGACGCTTGCGCGATCATATCGAGCGCGGCTCGTTCGATACCTCGGGCCTTAAGGGTGTGGTGCTCGACGAAGCGGATGAAATGCTCGACCTCGGCTTTCGCGATGATTTGGAATACATCCTCGATGCCGCACCGGCTGATCGCCGCACATTGCTGTTTTCCGCCACCGTGTCGCGTCCCATTGCGACGCTGGCCAAGAAGTTCCAGCGCGATGCCGTGCGCGTTACCACCACGTCAGATCGCGAACAGCATCTCGACATCCAATATCGCGCCTTGACGATTGCGCCCAATGATCGCGAAAACGCCATCATCAACGTGCTGCGCTATTACGAAGCCAAAAGCGCCATCGTGTTTTGCGCCACCCGCGCCACCGTTAATCACATGACCAGCCGCTTCAACAATCGCGGTTTTTCCGTGGTCGCATTGTCGGGCGAACTGAGCCAGAACGAACGCACCCACGCATTGCAGGCCATGCGCGACGGTCGTGCGCGGGTGTGTATCGCCACCGACGTGGCGGCGCGCGGCATCGATTTACCGAATTTGGAATTGGTGATCCACGCCGATATTCCCAAAAGCCGTGAGCCTTTGCTGCACCGAAGCGGACGCACAGGCCGGGCTGGGCGCAAGGGCACCAGCGTGCTGATCGTGCCGCACAACTGGCGCAAACGCACCGAGCGCTTATTCAGCAGTGCCAACATCGAAGCCGAATGGGCCAAGCCTCCGTCGTTGGATGAAATCGCCACGCGCGATCATCAGCGCATTCTGGATGCCCCAGCTTTTGATGAGCCGTTGTCTGACGACGAAAAGGCGTTCGCTCAAGAACTGCTCGCCAAGCATGGCGCGGAACAAATTGCCGCAGCGTACTTGCGCTTGCACCGCACCGACCAGCCCGCACCGGAAGAGATGATCGACGCAGGACCGTCTATGGAACGCGAAAAGTCTCAGCGCGACGATTTCAAGAACGGCGTGTGGTTCTCTTTGTCGGTGGGGCGCAAACACAATGCGGAACCGCGCTGGTTGTTGCCGATGCTGTGCCGCGCCGGCCACATTACCAAGCGTGACATTGGCGCCATAAAAATCCATCAAAACGAAACCCATATCGAGCTGGCCCCTGAAAGCGTCGATAAGTTCCTCGAAGCCATCGGCCCCAGCCGCAAGGTGGAAAAGAGCATCACCGTGGACCGTCTGAAGGGTGTGCCCGACGGACCGAAAGAAGGCCCCAAGGGCGGCTTTAAAGATGGCCCGCCGGCAAACCCGTATGCCAAAAAACGCCCGTTTAAAGGTAAGCCTGGTGATTCCAAGAAACCCTACGGCGAAAAGCCAGCTCAAGACCGCGCCCGCCCGCCCGCGAAACGCAAGACCTTGACCATGGATGCGAAACCGGGCGCGAAACAGGACGATAAGCCTTGGGAAAAAGCCGCAAAATCTTCCAAAAAAACCTTTAAGCCGAAGTTCGCCAAGGGCGATGCCAAGGCTGGGTCAAAATCGGGTTCGAAGCCGGGCAACAATGGCTTTGGCGCCAACAAGAGCCCCCACAAACCCGGCTCGACGCCTTTAAAGCGCAAGAAGACCTATAAAAAAACCGATTAGGTTCGCACCATCTGCGTGTTTATTGCGAAGGCCCGTGTCGCTTGTTTCGTCAAGCGGTCGGGCCTTCGATGCATTCGTGCAGCAGATGCAGCAGCGCGGTGTAAGTCATGTCGAGGATGAGGTCGTGAACGGGGCCTTTGTAGGCGATTTCCTGGTTGGCCAGCGTCATGTCCCATTCCAATAATATTGACGCCATCGCGGTAGTGCGATTTGCTGGGCAGGTTGGTGCGAAGTGGTGAATGTAGTCGGAAAGTTTTGCGGTGGCCCAGCTGTCGTAGTTCTGCTGCAACACACGTAAGTCCGCGTATACCCCGATGGCCTGCATCAGCCTGGATTCAATCATGGCTGAAAATCCGACGTCCTCGTAATCGTCGAGGAAATCTTTGAAAAAAGTATGCCAATCACTTGTGTTCTCGAGTCGCTGATCTGCGCGGGAAAAGACCGCTTTTCCACCTTTTATCCAGTCTTCATACAAGGTGTAGATGATGGCGTGCTTGTTGGGAAAGAACTGGTAGAGGGTTGAAACATTGACCCCAGCCTGTTGAGCGATGTTTCGCGTCGTCAGTTTCTCGACGCCGTGCTCCGACAACAGGTCCGCAGCCGCCTGCAAGATTCGCTTGAGCGCAGCGTGGGACCGATCTTGGTGCGGGTCACGCCGTTTTTTCAGATGCTGAGGTGGGTGGGGCTGGACCTTTTTCATCGCATGATTCTGTCCGTTGAATGTCATGTTTATAGCTACCTCTTTCGTACTAATAGCTACATCTTTTGTTGGGTTTCCGCAAACAATCCTCAGTCAAAGGTGGGGCGCTTGCAAAACAAAAGCTTTTGTTTTATTTTAGGTTAGGCTTGAGCATATGCAATGGTTCGGGCCGTCAGTTCTGGGTAAGGGCTGTGCAAGGCGTTTCGGCGGCTTGGCTTTCTACCCTCGCAGTCGTTACCAGAAATCTACCGGGCTCCGTTCGCGGGGTCCGGTTTTTTTGTGTCTAGCACTGGCGGCGCTTCTCTGAGGAGAGTAGATTTAGAGTTAACTGCACCATCTGATTCAGGAAGACATTTTATGCCCAATTGCCTTATCGATCCCTCCGACACAGCACTGCCCGTTGAGGCCATTCATGAAGAGGCGTATGACAGCTGGCTCGCGGCGCAAAGCGCTGGTCTGCAAAGTTGGCTGTCGTCCACTGGCTTTAAAGGCAAAGGTGGGCAAACGGCTGTGTTACCGGGTGCTGAAGGCGCAGCTGCGGGTGCTGTTTACATCATTGGCGGAAACGAAGAACGCGGCGGATTGTGGGCGTGGTCGGGATTGTGGGACGGTTTGACGGCAGGTGAATACCACATCGTATCCGAGCTCAGTGCCGAAGACGCATACGACGCGGCGATGGGCTTCGCGCTGGCGGCTTATCGCTTTGATCGCTATCACAAAGCCGATGCCGATAATCAAGATGCCGCGTTTTTGGTGTGGCCTGAAGGCTGCGATCAGAACGCTGTGCGCGGCGCGTATGGGGCGACGGTGTTGGTGCGCGATTTGATCAACACCCCGGCGTCTGATCTCGGTCCGGCGGAACTTGCCGCGGCGGCAAAGGAGCTGGCCGATGCATCAGGTGCCGCTTACCATGAAGTCGTCGGCGTTGATTTGATCCGTGAAGATTTCCCCGCCGTTTACGCCGTCGGGCGCGGCGCTGAAGACAGCCGCGCGCCCCGACTGGTTGAATTCACCTGGGGACGCGAAGAAGCACCTAGCGTGACACTGGTCGGCAAAGGCGTGACGTTCGACACCGGTGGACTGGACATCAAGCCAGCTTCGGCCATGAAGCTGATGAAAAAGGACATGGGCGGCGCGGCGCATGCCTTGGGCCTGGCGTCGATGGTGATGGCCTCGAAACTAGATGTGCGGTTGCGGGTGGTCATCGCGGCGGTGGAAAACAGCGTTTCCGGGGGCGCCATGCGTCCGCAAGACGTGATCGGCACGCGCAAGGGGCTCAGCGTTGAAATCGGCAACACTGATGCGGAAGGCCGGGTGATCTTGGCTGACGCCTTGGCTTTGGCCAGCGAAGACCATCCCGATCTTATTTTGGACTTTGCCACTTTGACCGGCGCGGCGCGGGTCGCGTTGGGTGCGGAGATTCCGGCGTTGTTTTGTAATGACGACGCCTTGGCCGAAGACATCTTCCAGGCCAGCCAGCGCACCGCCGATCCGCTGTGGCGGCTGCCTTTGCATGGCCCCTATAATAAGCAAACGAAGAGCAAAATTGCCGACTTGCGCAATGATACCGACAGCTCTTACGGCGGTGCCATAATGGCGGCGCTGTTCTTGGAAAATTTCGTCGGCGAAGGTATTTCTTGGGCGCATGTGGATTTAATGGGCTGGAATCTCGCTGCACAACCGGGCAAGCCTGAAGGTGGTGAAGCGATGTCGATGCGGGCTATGTTCGACGCCTTGGCGAACCGCTTTGGGTCTTAATCAGGCATTGTGGCTTGCCCCGTTCTTCAGCCTCGGTTACAAATAGACCGCTATCGTAACGAAACGATTCGCGCCTAAGTTTTGCGCTAGAGGGGAAACACCGCCATCATGTCCATCGAACTTTCCGAATTGGATGCTCTGGATCTGTGGCGGCGCGCCATCGTCAGCAGCGTGCGCCTGGATGCACCGGACCTGACTGCGCGGCAGATGGCTTTGTTGTTAACCGTCTATTTGACTCCGCCGCCGCACACCGTGCGCGGCTTGGCCGAAACGCTAAAGATATCCAAGCCCGCCATCACCCGCGCCATTGACCGTCTGGGCGATATGGAACTGGTGCGTCGCAAAGTCGATGAAGAAGATCGCCGCTCTGTGTTGATCCAACGCACCGTACGCGGTTCGGTGTTTTTGCGTGAATATGGCGAATTGATTGTCGCCGCTGCACGCGGAATCAGCAAAAAAGCCTAAAACAGAAGTCTATTGCTCACTACAACACGGTTTGTTGGCCTGAATGGGCGGACAAGGCGTGTCAGCGTATGAGCAATACACGCAGCAATCGCCGGGCTTGGGCTTAAGCACTGCGCCACAGCCTTTGCAGTCATAAAAATACTGACAGGCATCGGTAGGCATGATTTCGGTCTCGACGTGGCCGCATTCTGGGCATGTGATGGTCGATGTGAGTTTGATGTCCATAGCTCGCTTCTATTGACTTGCGGGGTAGCCTGCGTTGGTTGAGGCTTGCGCTACAGTGTCCACGTTCGCCACCGCGTCGTCAAACACCACGGTGGCGGTCTTGGCCTCAAAATTCACATCGACGGTGCGGACCCCCTCAACACCTTTGATGGCGGTGGAGACCGTGATGGGGCACAGCGCGCAGGTCATGTTTTGAATGTCGAGGGTAACGCTGCGCTCTGCGGCCCATGCGGCCCCGCTCGATAGGATCAGTGCGGCGGCGAGTAAAATGGTCTTCATCATAAGCTCCTCAATACAGCAGCGGGGTGAGAGTGTTGACCGCGATGGCGAGCGCGGCAAGTCCACCGCCAATCCACAGGCCAACGCGATAGCGCTTTTTGGTTATGGTTCGTGCGCATGGTCCGTCAATGGCGCAGGCTTGGGCCCGCGCACGGCGCGATAGCCAAAAACCACCAGCGATGGACAGCGCTGCTAGGCTCAAAAAGATTGGCTGATAGGGAGCCAGCGCGGTGAGATTGCTCATCCATGCCCCGCCGACACCGATGCTGACCAAAACCAACGGCAAAATGCAACAGGTCGAGGCCAGCAATCCGCCCGACAGTGCGCCAAAGGACGCAAACACGCTCAGCTTGGTCGTGGTATCTTGATCCGTGGTTAAGGGCGCGTTGGGGCCGGGGTTGGGCATCGTCGATCTCCTTGCAGGCTAATGCGATGAGGTCCATGCTAATACCTGTAGTCACTATAGGTGCAAGGGGCTTTTGATGACCGCGAAGACACAAATTTTTGCAGCGTTGAGCATTGGCGAGCTGTCCCGCCTGACCGATTGCAAGGTGGAGACGATCCGCTATTACGAACGCACAGGCCTGATGCCGTCACCGCCCCGCACCGAAGGTGGGCACCGGGTTTATGCGCAAGCGCATTTGCAACGTTTGACCTTCATTCGCAAGTCCAGGGCGTTGGGTTTCACGATGGAGCAAATCAAAAGCTTGCTATCAATGGTCGATGCAGAGCGTCAAAGCTGCGCCAGCGTAGCCCTTGAGGCGGAGCGTCATCTGGCTGCGATCCGTGAGCGTATCGAAGATTTGCAACGTCTGGAGCACACGTTGGCCGACACATTGGCACGTTGCCATAGGGGAGACCGGCCCGATTGCGCGATCCTCGATGCGTTGCAAGGCACAGCCGTTTAACACAAAAAAGCCGCGCCCCATCAACAGGGCGCGGCTTTTTTGAGAATCGTTTGGATCTTAAACTTCGCGCATACGCACACGGCGGCCTGATGGCGGCTGATAGCTGTGCAGGTAGCTGGGCAGCACCGATTCGATGCCGCGCGCCGCGATGCCCAAATCCTTGATGGTAGGATTTTCGCCGCTGAGCACGTTGTCGGTTTTCAACAAGCGCACCTGATCGCGGGTGAACGGCTTGCCCGGGATAAATTCGGCGAAGAACGCGGTGATGAATGCCAACGGGATCGGATAGGGCACGATCAAGCGCTTGCGCCCAGTGTGCTTAAGCATCAGTTCCATCAAACGGCGGAAGGTGTAAACGCGCGGCCCGGTCAGCTCATAAACTTTGCCATGGGCATCTTGGCTGTCGAGGCTTTTGATCACCGCGTCGGCTACGTCGCCGACGTAAATGGGCTGAAAGCGGGTGCCGCCGAAATCGCAAAAATCAAAGGTGGGGAAGCGCCATTGCGTGTCTTGCCCAGCTTCCATCTTGAACTTGGGCATGATCGGACAGCCGATGATCGGCACCACGGGGCTCCAACGGGCGATCGCGGCGAACATGTTCATGAAGCCGTCTTCGGGGCCGAGGATGATGGACGGGCGCAAAATGACCGCTTCAGGGAAGGCGCCTAGAACCGCGCTTTCGCCTTCGGCTTTGGTTTGGGCATAAGTGGAGTTGGATTCCGAGCTCGCACCGAGCGCCGAGATCTGCACCAGCGATTTGACGCCAGCGGCCTTGGCCGCCTGGGCGACGTTGCCCGCACCTTCGACGTGAGCGCGCTTGAATGTGTTGCGGCCAAGGGACGCCAGCAGACCGACGCAGTTGACCACCTGATCCGCGCCATCGACGGCTCGTTCGACTTCGGCCATGACGCCGATGTTGGCTTTGACCGCCACGATCTGGCCGGGGTCACCTAAGGGCTTGAGAAAAAGTGCCGATTCGGGATCGCGGCAGGCGACGCGCACACGGTCGCCACGGCTCGCCAGTCGTTGCACGATGTGCCTGCCGACAAAACCGTTTCCGCCAAATACGGTGACCAGACGAGTAGCCATGAAATCCCTCCTGAAAATAGACAATGCATCTTTGTTGCGATGATATTCGGCTCTCTAGGCGCGCCGGGCAAGCCCCTTATAGTGATAGGTCAGCAGTTTAGGTCCATCTATGTAGTCTTGTTCAAGACGATCAAGGGCGAATCCGGCCTGTTGAATCAAAAGATCGGGACGACGGTTCAGGCGACAGCCGCCTGAACCCAACGACCACAAAGGTGTTAAACGGTCTTGCCAACGTGCCAAACGCTCGTTCGGCGTTCGGCCGTGCTCGATGAACAACAGCCGCCCGCCAGGCCTGAGCACCCTATACATACCATGCAGTGCTTTCACGGGATCGGCAATGCTGCACAGCGTCCAGGTGACGACCACGGTATCGACGCAACGATCTGCCAGCGGGATGTTTTCACCCTTGAGGCCGAGGAATTCCACGGAAAATGAGGCGTCAGCAGCCTTTGAGTGTGCCATTTCGCGCAGTTTTGCATTGGGTTCCAGAGCGTAGAGTTTGTCCACCGCGTTGCTGTAATAGGGTAAGTTTAGGCCTGATCCGGCGCCGATTTCCAAGACCGTTCCCGAGGCTTGAGGGATTAGCTGTTGGCGTTCGTGGCTGGCCATCGGCGCGCGCATGGAGCAGTCGATGAGATGCGGTAAAACGTGGCGGTCATAGTGTTCACGAAGAGACATTCGTCCACCATACGCCAGCGCGGTTCTTTGATCCAGTGGGCTCAATGCGTAAGAAAAAGATAGGCCCCACCGTTATCTGGTTGACATCCCCCGCGCAGAGCTTTAGTTCATGCGCCGGACGGCAAAGGCCGCAAGGTCGGTTACTCGTCAGCCCAGGTGGCGGAATTGGTAGACGCGCAGGTTTCAGGTACCTGTGACCGCAAGGTCGTGGAAGTTCGAGTCTTCTCCTGGGCACCATCCCTTCGATGCTATAAAGTCATCAGACAACCAAGCATTGTGGGGCCGGTTCGATGTGACGAGTACGCGGCTCACCGCAAACGGACGGAAAGAGCACGCGATGACGCAGCCAGAAATACATCTCTATAAAAATGATTTGCCCGATGGGCTCGTCTTTAAAGACGCCATTGCGGTTGATTCCGAAGCCATGGGCTTGAATCCAAAGCGCGACCGCTTGTGTGTGGTGCAGCTGTCGGGCGGCGACGGGGTGTGCCATTTGGTGCAAATCGCACAAGGCCAAACCGAAGCGCCGAACCTTAAGCGTTTGATGGAAGACGATAGCGTCGTCAAAATTTTCCACTTTGCGCGGTTTGACGTGATGATTTTGAAGCACGCTCTGGGCATCATGACCAATCCGGTATTTTGCACCAAGATCGCGTCAAAGCTGGCGCGCACCTACACGGACCGCCACGGCTATAAAGAAGTCTGCCGCGAACTGGCCGGTGTGGAAATTTCAAAAGAACAGCAATCGTCCGATTGGGGCCAAGACACGCTCAGCGAAGATCAGTTGGTCTATGCCGCGACGGATGTGTTGTATTTGCACACGGTGCGTGAAAAGCTGATGGACATGCTGGCGCGCGAAGGCCGGACCGAATTGGCGCAAAGCTGTTTCGATTTCTTGCACACCCGCACCGACCTGGATCTGGCGGGCTGGTCAGAAAACGATATTTTCGCTCACAAATAAGCACCCTCCTATACGTCTTGCAGGATTTTTGCGGATCGCCCATATCTTCAAGAGTCTGGTATTTAAGGGCCCAGTTTTAAGGCCTTCGCAAGATTTTTGAGGTAGGTTCATGAGATGGCGCAAAGTAACATCAAAACCATGACAAATTCAGATTTGGATTCCGCGCGCCGCGTGTTGAAAACCGAGGCCGATGCGCTTGACGCCCTGGCGAACAGTCTCGACGGTCCGTTTGTCGAGGCGCTGGATCTCATCGACAACGCGACTGGGCGCGTCGTCGTCACCGGCATGGGCAAAAGCGGGCACGTCGGCAATAAAATCGTCGCAACCTTGGCGTCCACCGGTCAACCGGCCTTTTTCGTTCACCCCGGCGAAGCCAGTCACGGCGACCTGGGTATGGTGCAGACCGACGATGTGGTCATCGCGCTATCCAATTCCGGCGAAACGTCGGAACTATCCGACATCATTGCGTTTACCCGTCGCTACCGCATCGGTTTGATCGGTATGACCCGTGGCGCCAATTCGACCTTGGCCGAAGCGTCTGACGTGGCGTTGGTACTGCCCGCCAGTCCCGAAGCCTGCCCGATGGGCTTGGCCCCCACCACATCAACCACGATGATGCTGGCATTGGGCGATGCTTTGGCGGTGTGCCTGTTGGAACGCAAAGGCTTTTCGGCGCAAGATTTCAAAAACTTTCATCCCGGCGGCAAGCTCGGCCAGCGCCTGTTGAAGGTTGCGGACCTGATGCACAGCGGCGATCAGTTGCCACTGGTCGGCCAAGAGACGCCAATGTCAGACGCGTTGATCATGATGTCGCAAAAAAGTTTTGGCGTGGTCGGCGTGGTTGACGCCGACGGCGTGCTTGGCGGGGTCATCACCGATGGCGATTTGCGCCGCCATATGAGTAAAGACCTGCTTGATCTACGCGCTGGTGACGTCATGACGTCGGGCTGCATCGCGGTCAAGCCGTCGCAGATCGCCAGCGAGGCTTTGGCGATCATGAACGAACGCAAAATCACCTCGTTGTTTTGTGTCGATGGCGTCAAGCCCGTCGGCATCTTGCACATCCACGATTGCCTCCGGGCCGGCGTGGCGTGATGAGTGGCGGACCCGGCTCTTCGGGTGAGGCTCCCGGCGACATCACCGACGCGGAGCTGAACGCTAGTCCGCTGGCCGCCAACTTGGTCGGTGGCGATGAGGGGCGCGCCAATTCTGATCATCACCGCCCGCGAATGCGTTCGGGCGGGGGCTATTCGCGTTTCGTTTCGTCGATGAAAATTTTGCTGCCGTTTTTGGCTTTGGGTCTGGTCGCCCTGATTGTTGTCTGGCCGCGGCTCAAATCCGAAGACACCTTTCGCATCGGCTTTTCATCGGTGCGGCTGTCCGGTTCTGCCCAGCCCGGCGTCGATAACGCGCGCTATATGGGCACTGACGAAAACCGCCAGCCCTACTCTATCACCGCAGACTTGGCGCGCATCAGCGCCAAGGTGGATGGTTTGATCAGCCTGGAAATGCCCAAGGCCGATTTGACCTTGGAAGACGGCACGTGGTTGGTGCTGACCGCGGACAATGGTCAATTCATGGAAGGCGAGCAACAGCTGGAACTGGAAGGCAACGTCAACTTGTTCCACGATACAGGCTATGAGATTTCGACGGGTGAATTGGTTGTCGATTTGAAAAAAAATATCGCCGAAAGTAAAATGCCGGTGGCGGGGCATGGTCCGTTCGGTGAGCTGACATCCGCAGGGCTTAAACTCATCGACAAGGGCCGCGTTATCTATTTCACCGGCCCGGCGAACCTCATTCTCTATCCGTCCCAGGGCGAGCAGAATACAACCACCGGAGCACCGCAATGACGCGCACCGTACACATGTTTTCTTTTCTTTTGGCGGTGGTGTGCGCCGCTGGCGTATTTGGGGCAAACGGGGTTCAGGCCCAAGGCCTGGATTTACGCGGCGGTGAAGACGGTCAGCCCATTGCCATCGACGCCAGCGGCGGCATTGAATGGAACCAAGAAGATAACGTGTTTATTGCGTCAGGGCCAGCCACGGCGACTCAGGGCGACATGGTTCTCAATGCAGACGAATTGCGAGCTTACTACCGCGATGGTGCCAGCGGCGGCAGCGAAATCTTCCGTTTGGACGCCATCGGCAACGTGCGCATCACCTCACCCGGACGCGTGGCGACGGGCGGGCGGGCGGTGTATGACGTCGATAAATCGGTGGTGGTGCTCAAAGACGGCAATCCTGTGAAGCTGATTTCCGGCGCAGATATTATCATCGCTAAGGGTCAGTTGGAATTTTGGGACAAGCGCTCATTGGCGGTGGCGCGCGGCGGCGCTCAGGCCGCACGGGTGGATAAACGCATCCGCGCTGACGTCTTGACCGCGCATTTCACCAAGGGGGCGGGCGGAAAAAGCCAGGTCGAACTGATCGAAGCCTTTGATAACGTTCGTATTGACACAGCCAACGAACAGGTCTTTTCTGATCGCGCTGCATATAATGTGCCAACTGGGCTTGCTCGTCTCACAGGTTCGGTTAAGATCGAACGTGGCGGCAATCAGCTGCAAGGCTGTAGCGCCGACATCGACTTGAACACCGGCATCAGCCGTTTGAACAGCTGTAAGGGCCCCAATGGCGGAGTCACAGGCACCACGGCGGGGGCAGCGGCAAAACCCGATCCTTCAGGGCGCGTACATGGCGTTTTGAAACCTAAGGAACGTAAATAAGCGCAATTTATCAGCGCTGTGACGCCATCCGGCGAACAAAAGCCCGGCGGATAAAAGGACGATAGAATACACCATGGACGAGACCGGCAACTCCCGCTCTGATCGACCTGAAAACCCTACCTTTAAGGTGGTTTCTGACGCTGACACAGCACCGGCGCGCGGCCTTGTGGCGCAGACGCTGGGCAAACGCTATAAGAAGCGCCCTGTGGTTTCCGACGTGTCTATGACCATTCAACGCGGCGAAGCGGTCGGTTTGCTGGGCCCCAACGGCGCGGGCAAGACCACGTGTTTTTATATGATCACCGGCTTGGTGCAGCCCGATTACGGGCGCATCGTTTTGGATGGCGACGACATCACCGGTTTGCCCATGTATCGTCGCGCACGTCTGGGCATTGGCTATCTACCCCAAGAAGCATCTATTTTTCGCGGCCTCAGCGTCGAAGAAAACATCCGCGCGGTGCTGGAAGTGGTCGAACCCGACCGCCACATCCGCGAGGCGTCCCTGGACGCGTTGTTAGCCGAATTTTCCATCACCCACCTGCGCCGTACGCCGTCGTTGGCGCTGTCGGGCGGGGAACGTCGGCGGGTGGAAATCGCCCGCTGTTTGGCGTCCAATCCCCACTTTGTGTTGCTCGATGAGCCTTTTGCGGGGATCGATCCGATTGCCGTCGGCGACATTCGCGATCTCGTGCGCCACCTTAAAGACCGTGGTATCGGCGTTTTGATCACCGACCACAACGTGCGCGAAACCCTCGACGTGATCGATCGGGCTTACATCATCCACAATGGAATGATGTTGATGGAGGGCACGCCATCGGACATCGTCGGCAACGAAGATGTGCGGCGTGTGTATCTTGGTGATCGCTTCAGCTTGTAACGCACGCTTGCGAAACGGTTTGGTGGTGCAGTTGGCGGAGCGTGCGCCATGTCCCTGACCCCTCGACTCGATCTTAGGCAATCCCAATCCCTGGTGATGACGCCGCAATTGCAACAAGCGATCAAGCTGTTGCAGCTGACAAATCTTGAGCTCAGCGCTTTCGTCGAACAAGAGTTGGAACAGAACCCGCTGCTGGAACGCACAGAGCCGGGCACGCCCGATATTAACGAAGTGCGCGGCGAAGGCATTGACGAAGTGGCTAGCGACGCGCTGCCGCAAAGCGAAATCAATACCGCCCAAACCGCCGACGCTGCAGAAATGCTGTCTCGCAGCGCCGAAACCGGCGAGAACATCGATGGCGGCCAGTCGATGGACGCGGATGTGGACAACGATTGGTCCAGCGACACTCCAGGGGATGCTCCAAGCCTTGAGGTTCAGCCTGATCGCGGCATGGATCAAGGTGGAGCGTTATCGGGATCAGGGACGGGCTCGTCGTCGTATGGCGACGATTTACCGGGCATCGAGCAAACTCTGGCTCAAGAAGAATCCATGCGTGAACATATGCTCACCGAACTGGGTATGATCATCGACAGCCCGATGGAACGCCTTATTGGCGTGCATCTGATCGATATGCTCGACGAAGCGGGCTATGTGCATGGCAGCCTGGAAAAGCTGGCCGAGCAGTTGGGCTGCGGCGTCGATGAGGTCGAGGCGGTGCTGATCAAATTGCAGGGGGTCGAGCCCGCAGGCCTGTTCGCACGCGACTTGGCGGAATGTCTGGCCTTGCAGTTGCAGGAAAAGGGCCGCCTGGACCCGGCTATTCAAGCACTGCTCGATAACCTTGAAATGCTGGCCAAGCGTGATTTGAAGGGTTTGATGAAGGTTTGTGGCGTGGACGAAGAAGACATCCACGATATGGTTGCGGAAATTCGCGCCCTGGATCCGCGCCCCGGCCGCGCTTTCAATCACGACGTGGCTCAACCGGTGGTGCCGGATGTGTTGATGCGCGCCGGTCCTGACGGCAGCTGGTTGGTTGAGCTCAATTGGGAAACACTGCCGCGCGTGTTGGTCAACAACACCTATTACGCCGAGATCAATCAGAGCGCCAAAAGCGATCAAGACAAGCGCTACATCCACGATTGCCTACAAACCGCCAACTGGCTGGTCAAATCACTGCATCAACGCGCCACCACGATTTTGAAGGTTTCTAGCGAATTGGTGCGCCAACAAGACGGTTTTTTCCGTCACGGGGTGTCGGCGTTAAAGCCGTTGGTGCTGCGCGACATCGCCGACGTGATTGAAATGCACGAAAGCACGGTGTCGCGGGTGACGTCGAATAAGTACATTGCGACGCCACGGGGCATCTTTGAGTTGAAGTACTTTTTCACTTCGTCGGTCGGCGGCAACGGCGGTGGGGACGGTCATTCATCGGAATCCGTGCGCCAACGGATTAAGGATCTGGTCGATGGGGAAGATCCCAAAAAGGTCCTGTCGGATGACAAAATCGTTACCATTTTGAAGGCCGAAGGCATTGAAGTTGCACGCAGAACCGTCGCTAAGTACCGTGATTCACTGGGCATCGCATCGTCCGTGCAAAGGCGTCGGGAAAAGTCTTCACGACTGTAAAGTGAAAAGCCCCATTTTTGCGTTCAATGCTGTGAATGACTTCGCCCCTTGACTTCCCCCGGCGGGAGAACTAATTTCCGCACCTCTTCGGGTGCTTACCACTTTGGTGCATCCAGGCTATAATCGGCCGTGCCCTCGGGTTGCTAAATGAAGAGACCACACGTGTGGTTCCGGGGGAAACACAGGATAAACCGACTTAATTGGATGCTGGCGTGCGAACCGAATTTCGCGGGCCGGCACCCCTGAAAAGAACGCTTAAGGATCTGCTTTTCAATGGACATCACCGTCAAGGGGAAACAGATGGACGTGGGCGATGCGCTCCGTACCCATACTGAAGACACCCTTTCCACAGCCGTTAGCAAATATTTCGACCGCGCGCTTGATGCGACCGTGGTTTTTTCCAAGGTGCAAAGCGGCTTTCATGCCGACATCATCGTTCACGCGGGTCGCGGCATCACGGTGCAGGGCCAAGGCGAAGCGTCTGACGCTTACCCGGCGCTCGATAGTGCGCTGGAACGCATCTCCAAGCAGTTGCGCCGCTACCACCGCAAGCTGGTGAACCACCACGCCAACGCAAATGCGGAAGTGACCCAGGGACAATACTCGATTCTCGGCCAGACCGAGGAAGAGGAAGTTCCCGAAGAGCACCACCCCGCAATCGTCGCCGAAATGCCCCACGAAATCGCCACCATGAGCGTGAGCGAAGCCGTGATGCGTCTCGACCTCGGTAACTTGCCGGTGGTGATGTTCAAAAATGGCGGCCACGGCGGTCTAAACGTCGTTTATCGTCGCCAAGACGGCAACGTGGGTTGGATTGACCCGCAAGCAACTGGCGATAGCGCAAGCTAAGCCGAGTTTCTGGCGCAATTGAGCTTTAAGGAAACGGCCATGGAAATCAGTGACTTGATCACGGTCGAAGGTGTGGAGGCAAATCTCCGCGTCACCAGCAAGAAGCAGGCGTTGCAAGAATTGTCTAAGCGCGCCGCGAGCGTTACAGGCCAGCATGAACGGGCTATCTTCGATGTTTTGATGGAACGTGAACGCTTGGGCACCACCGGGGTCGGTAATGGCATCGCCATTCCCCACGGTAAATTGGCGTCGCTTGACCGGCTTTATGGCTTGTTTGCACGCTTGGAAACGCCGATTGATTTCCATTCCATCGACGAGCAGCCGGTGGATTTGGTGTTTTTGTTGCTGGCCCCGGAAACGGCTGGCGCGGACCACCTCAAAGCTCTGGCGCGGGTTTCGCGTTTGTTGCGCGATGGCGCGGTGTGCGAAAAACTGCGCGGTACGGATGAAACCGAAGCGCTTTTTGTGTTGCTTACGGAATCGAGCGCCTCTCAGGCTGCGTGATTTCAAGACTTTCGGGGGAGGTTCCCGCGTTTGCGGGAACTCCAACAAAACTAAGGCATGTGCTTTCGCACATGCCTTTTTTTTGTGTTTCTACATTTGAGCAAATTGCGCTTCGACGGCTTTATGGTCTTGACACCAAGCCTCATAAGCGCCGCGTGAGACGTCGTCAGGGAAGATGTCTTCTACTCCGGCTTGCACCCCGGCCAAAATGGCTTGCGCCACGCTTTCAGGGCTGGCCTTGGGAACATCGAAAACACGGGTCATATCGGTGTCCACAGGCCCGGGGTAGACGCCGTGAACGGCAATGTTTTGCGCGCTTAAATCGGCGCGGATTGATTGCGTCATCGACCACGCCGCAGCTTTGGAGGCATTGTACGCCGCCAAGCCCGGCATGCTGGCCAGCGCCACGATGGACAGTTGATTGACAATAGCCCCGCCGCCGATTTTTGCAATCACCGGGGCGAAGGCGCGGGTGACGTTGAGCGTGCCGAAATAATTGGTTTCCATATTGGCGCGCAAATCCTCAGGTGTAGCCTGCAATATCGGCCCCAAAGTGAGTGATCCGGCATTGTTGATGAGCAGTTTGACATCATCGGCTTGGCTAGCGGCTTGGGTGGCCTGGGCGGGGGCGGTAATGTCCAAGCGGACCGGGGTGATCCGAGCGTCACCGATTTTGGCAATGGCATCCAGGCCGACTTGGTCGCGTGCCGTGGCGTAAACTTTTGCTGCGCCCTGCTGTAACAGGGAATTGATAATCGCTCGCCCAATGCCGCGGTTTGCGCCGGTGACGAAAGCGGTGGTGTCTTTGATTTGCATCTGCATCTCCAGTTTTAGGTCTGTGTCTATCGCTGCGGTGAAGATGGTCATTGCAGAGAAGTCATTAAATGGCTTGTTTAGAAGGTCTTTCATGAATACTTTGCATGAATGGAATTGGGTCTTCTCAAGCTGTTCGTCGATGTGACCAACCAAGGCAGTTTTGCCGCCGTTGCGCGCACGCGCGCTGCGGATCCGTCCACGGTGTCGCGGGCGATTTCCGCTTTGGAAGATGAACTTGGCGTGCGGCTGTTTCACCGCACCACGCGGCGTCTTTCGTTAACTGAGGCCGGGCAGCTTTATTTGGCACGTGTCGAGCCCTTGGTTATGGAATTGGATGCAGCCCAGGAAATGGCTCAAGACATCAGCGCCGCACCCGCAGGCAAGCTGCGGGTGACGACGTCGGCGACCTGCGGGCAGCGTTTGATCACCCCCTTGTTGAAGGAATTTCGTGAACTCTATCCAGCCTTGTTGATCGATTTGCTGCTGAGCGATAGCTATATCGACCTGGTGGCCGAACGCATCGACGTGGCGGTGCGCCTCGGCCCGCGGTTGGATAATGGCTTTGTCGGCACCAAATTGACGTCGGTGCGGTATTTGGTGTGTGCGTCGCCCGATTATGTGCGCCAATTTGGCGCGCTGAAGAAACCTCAAGAGCTTTCTGAGCGCGACTGTGTGTTGTTTGATTTGCCCGATTATAGATCGTCATGGCTGTTTCGCGATGAGGCGGGCAATGACACGAAGGTTGCGGTGCACGGCGGCGTTGTGATCTCAAACGTCGAAGCGATCCGTCAATGTGTCCTCAACGGCATGGGGCCCGCGCTGTTGGCGGACTGGTTGGTGAAAGAGGATATGGCCGAGGGAAAACTGGTCGATCTGTTTCCAGATCACCGGGTGACGGCGACCGATTTCGAGACGGCTGTTTGGGTGCTTTATCCCAGCCGCACGTATTTGCCGCAAAAGGCACGCGTTTTCGTGGATTTTCTCAAGGCCAAGCTGCGCGATCATTTATGAGGCTTGGTACAACACCATCAAAACGGGGTGTCGTCTCTGTCAGGCGTTGCCGAACGTGTCACCGAATACATCGGCCATGACATCCAGGGCGAAGCGCGCATGCGCCGTCGCGGGTCCGCCGCCCATTTCGATGCCGACTTCAATGGCTTCCAAAACTTCGGCGGAGGTGGCTCCAGCTTGAGCGGCTTGTTCGATGTGCCATTGCATGCACGATTCGCAATCGATCACCACGGATATACCGATGGCGATCAGTTCCTTGTGCATTTTTGAGAGGGCGCCGTCGTTGAATGTCGCGGCTTCAAGGTCGAGAAAGGCTTTGTAGACTTTGGAATTGAGCTCCAGCATTTTGCTGTGGGCTTTTTTACGCTTTGAACTCATGTCGCGAAGTTTGGACATAGGCGCAATCCCCACACCTCACGTTGAGGTGCGTCATTTTCTGGTCCGCGTGGAGAACGCAGATGGTTGGCGCAATCAATGCACGCTCAACGCTTCCAGTTCGTTTTGGCGAATGGTGACGAAGGCCTCATCGCGGTTTTCAACCGTGGTAAGTTCCGTGCCGTCGGCGGCGAAGATGCCATACGCGGCGTCGCCGTCAACATCGACAGGTTTGACATACGCCACATCTTCCATCCCCCAAGCAGCGAGGTCGAATTGGGTCATCCAGTTTTGCTCGGTTTCGATGCCGATGGCGGCGTAGGCGTGGGTCGGATAGCGGTTCATTGGTCCATGCTCCGTGTTGCCCTTATGCATCAAGTAGACGCTGTTTTTCCTAACACTCGGTTAAGAGCGTGGGGGGGCGGTGAATTATTCTGCGTCGACGTTGATGGTTTTGGCCGCATCGCCGGGCTGATTGGCGGCGGTGTTGATTTTGATGGTGCGCACTTCGGGTTCGTGAACGGGGCGCTCAAGATCGATGTGTAGGAGCCCGCTGTCGAGGTTCGCACCGGTGATTTCGATGCCTTCGGCAAGTACAAAAGTGCGCTGGAATTGGCGTTTTCCGATGCCGCGGTGCAGGTAAATGCGATCCTTGTCGTCTTCACAGGGGCGCCCACGCACCACCAGCTGGGTGTCTTCGACCGTGACGGTTAAGTCGTCCATGGTGAAACCCGCCACAGCCAAACTGATGCGCAGTTTTACTTCGCCGGTTTGTTCGATGTTGTAGGGGGGATAGCCTTCGTTAGAGGCTTTTGCGGCGCGGTCGAGCATTTGTTCGAGATGATCGAAGCCAAGCAGAAAGGGGCTGTTGAAGGCGATATTTCGGGACATGTTGCGTCCTCCTCTGTGAGCGAGTCCGAAGCGTTGTAGATGCCCCCGACAGGAGGCAAACCTAAAATCAATAGGCCCCCATGCGGGGCGCCCCGCCCGCAGCCCAATTGGCGCTGCTGACGTTGTAGGTAATGTGGGCTTAACGGCTGGGCCTGTCAACGCCCACCGCTGTGATCGTTCTGCGTATCTGCGGGCCGCTTAGGGTGCGCCCAAAGTGCATTCGGGGGGGAAGATGCAGGTGACTGAGGTTCCGACGTTTGGGGTGCTTTCCAGTTCCAGCTGTCCACCGTGAAGGTCCATCAACGAACGCGATAGGTTGAGCCCCAACCCGCTACCTTCGTGCGGTCGCGTGGTGATGTCACTGATTTGACCGAACGGCTCAAGTGCTTGAGGGATGGCGCTTGGTTCCATGCCGATGCCGGTGTCGGAAACTATCAACACCAATCCGCCCGCGCCATTGATCAGGCCTTCGATGGTTACCTGTCCCTCTTCGGCGTTGAACTTGATGGCGTTGGACACAAGGTTGATGATGATTTGCTTGAGGCGCAATGGGTCAACGTTGACGTGGGGGATGTCTGGCGCGAGGTCCACATCGATGGTGATGTTTTTGTCCAGTGCTTGGGTGTTCATTAACATGAGACACGCGGCGATGGTTTGGTGAAGGTCGACCTCTTCCGGCGCTAGGTCTAGGTGTCCGGCTTCGATTTTCGACACGTCCAAGATGTCGGTGATGATGTCCAGAAGGTGTTTTCCAGACGCGCCGATGTCGTCGATGTAGGTTGCGTATTGGTCATTGCCGATGGGGCCGAACACTTCAATCTTGATCATCTCGGAGAAGCCGATGATGGCGTTGAGTGGGGTGCGCAGCTCGTGGCTCATATTGGCGAGAAACTGAGATTTGGCGTAGTTGGCGTATTCGGCTTCTTCCTTAGCTTGGATCAGTTCGCGCTCGATTGTTTTACGCTGGGTGATATCGCGTATCATTCCAATGAAACCAAGTGTTTTTCCGTGCTTGTCGTGAATGGCCGTGCCAAGGGTTTCGCCGGGAAACACGGTTCCGTCCTTGCGCCGATAGTTGACCACATAGGGCTTGAGTTGGGTTTGCGAGTTATCGTGAAAACGCAGTTGGCCTTGGCGTTCGAATTCTTCTTCGTTGGCGTACAAGACGTTGGTCGTTCGACCGACCAATTCGTCTTCGCTGAAACCAAATATCGTTTGCAGTCCTGGATTGGTAGCGACGATCTGGCGGTTCACGTCCGTGTACGCGACGGCATCTGGAATGCCGCGGAAAATCGCTTCGAACATGGATCGCTGGCGCTCCACCTCGCGTTCGGATTGGCGGCGTTCGGTGATGTCGTTCGCGGTCCACAGCACCAGCGTCCGCGGGCCCATGGTGATGGGCTCGCTGGAAATGTTGCATTCGATGATGGCGCCGTCTTTGGCCTTTAGGCGGGCTTCAAAATTGAGAACGCGCCCATGGGTTTTCAGTTCGTGCATGATGTGCGCGCGATCACTTGGCTCGGCCCAAATGCCGAGCTCAAATGCGGTATGTCCGATCACTTCATTGCGCTCAAACTTCAAAGTCCTGAGCCACGCCCCGTTGACGTCCACATGCTCACCATTGCCGGGATTCGAGAGGGCGATGAGGTTGGGGCTGGATAAAAACGCCTTGGTGAACAATTCGTGAGATTGGTTGAGGCGATCTTCTTGGTTTTTGCGTTCTGTGATGTCTTCCTTGACGGCGACGAAATTGCAGATTTCGCCGTCCTCGTCACGTATGGGGGAGATTGAGGCCCATTCCCAATAGGTGCTGCCATCTTTGTGCTTATTGAGAAATTCGCCATGCCAGTCTTCACCGGAAGATATGGTGCGCCATAGCGTGCGATATCCTTCTGGCGTGGTGTGCCCGGATTTCAGTAAGCGAGGGTTTTGGCCGATGACTTCCTCGCGGTTATAGCCAGTGACGCTGAGGAATTTTGGGTTCACGTATTCGATGACGCCGGTGGTGTCGGTGATGATGATCGAAGCCGGGCTTTGTTCGATGCCGCGCGCCAGTTTGTTGACGTTCAGTTGCGCTGCGCTGCGTTGAATATCTTGGCGGCGCATGAACACCAAAGCGCCGCCACCCAGTGCAACGAACATAAAGTTCATGACAAGGGAAAGGGTTCGCAGAAACTGGATGTTTGATTGGCTCAGTGCTTGCAGATTGCTCTTGATTGTACTTGCAACGACAAAGGCTTGGCGGATGACCGCCTCAAAATTTTCGTCCAGGGCATTGGCGCGGCCTGGGTCATGGCGGTATTGTTCGCGGGATTTGCCAATGGTCTTGAGTTGATACAGTAGTGAGTCGAGTTCGTCGAAGCTGCTCGCCAATGACGGTTGCGGCCCGAAACGCACGAAAACACCAGAAGGTTGGGAGCCAAAGCGCATCGCCATGACGCTGTTTTGGGCGTCGTAAAAATGTTCCCAGACGGCTTCTGGCGTAACGTTTGGGTCGCCGCCGACGTATTCTTCGAACCAAAGATGAAAGCGAGTCAGCTGTAGGGTGATGCTGACGCTGGTGTCCATCAAGGGGAGTAATGTGTTGAGTGTTTTTTGGCCGATGTGCGATAGCGCGGTGTTGGCCGCAACCACCAACACAACGCTGACGAGGATGAAACCATACCTAATTCCTGATCGGTGCCAACGCGTAGTCATGATGGTCTTTCGTCGCAAAAGCTTGCTCACGTCTCATGTGCTGAGCAGTCAATTTCACCTAGATATACAGGGTAACGTATTCATCACACGAAGAGGAGCCGAATGTCGTTTGCCGTGGCGATCAATTATTGGCAATTGTTATAATCATACCAAAGTGCAATGGTGTACTGATATAAAAGCATTAAATTCATCCATTTTGGATGCATACAGATATTTGTCTAAGCTGAATTAGATTTAATTGACCTCATGGCGTCAGATGACCGCGATCATCCTTGATGCACTGATTTTTGATGGGGAGGGGCAATGATCGCAGATTTAAAAAAGGTGTTGCGCCTGGTTGTGTGGTCGCTTGGGCTTGGGCTTGGGCTTAGCGCTTCGGCGGCGGCTGAACCGGATACGTATATCCTCAACACCAGCACAGGTGCACCCTATGTGACTAGGGACCACACAGGTTTTCAAGACCTGGTCGTTGACGAGGTTTTTCGTCGCATTGGTCTTAAGGCACGGGTGGAAATCTATGAGGCTTCTGCGCGCGCGCTGATCAACGCAAATGAAGGCATCGACCACGGCGTGGCCATGCGGATCAAAGGGTTGGAGAAAAAGCACCCCAACTTGGTGCGCGTGCCGGAACGCCTGGTTGGAAACGATTTCGTGGCGTATTCAACGGGCCTTGATTTCACCACCGATAGTTGGGAAAACCTTCTGCCCTATGTGGTCTCCTACATCAATGGCTGGTTGGTTTTTGAGCGCAATTTGAGCGCCGAGCAAAAGAAAACCGCTGTGAGAGAACCCAGGCAGATGTTTGATATGCTCAACAAGGGACGTGTAGATGTTGTCTTGTACGAACGCTGGCAGGGGCTCCAGCGCGCCAAAGAAACCGGCGTTGTGGTGAGGACTCATGAACCGCCCTTGGGGTCGGTGGACATGTTTATGTATATCCACAAAACTTATGCCCATCTGGCGCCTAAGTTGGCTCAGGCGTTGCGCGATATGAAAGCGGACGGAACCTACCAAGCAATATTCGATAAAACGTTGTCTTCGCTGTCGCCGCCGCCGCCGATGGCGAAGCAATAGGGGAATCATATATAAATGGACGGCCTGTGGCACCCGAACCGGATTGCATGGAAGCTGATCAAGTGGCTGATCTTATTTAGCTCTGTGGTTACGCTGGTGACGACTGGAGTGCAATTGTGGGCGGAATATGGGCGCGATATGGATGCGATACAATCGCGCTTTGTTCAGGTTGAGCGCAGTTATCTCGACAGCATTGCAGAAAACGTCTGGGAATCCGATGTCGGGCGTTTGGATTTGCTGGTCAACGGGATCATCGAGTTTCCAGATTTTAAATACGCTACGGTCCGTGAAAAAAATGGTGAGATCCTGGCCAGTGTTGGGGATGTCGGCGACGAACGCGTGATCCGCAATATCTATCCGCTTCATTATGCGTTCCGGGGCGCAAATTTGAAGATCGGCGAGTTGGAAATCGTTGCCAGCTTGACCGCAGTTTATGGTCGCATCCTGGATCGTGTCGGTTTGATTTTGGTCTCCAACGCGATCAAGACATTCTTGGTCGCAGTCTTTATGTTTGCGATGGTGT
>Ga0316204_10000457_pt1 | contig 151097 bp, 135 predicted proteins | sample 6monrhotite_MG_2_FD_205661 | JGI IMG/M metagenome (GOLD analysis project Ga0316204, IMG submission 205661) | Microbial mat bacterial communities from mineral coupon in-situ incubated in ocean water Damariscotta River, Maine, United States -... | ecosystem: Environmental > Aquatic > Marine >... | reverse complement strand
TGTTTTCAATGCTTTCAGCAATTGAGGAATTGTTTATTGTCCATTCAACATGTTCGGTTACTTCATGTTTTGCCCCGTTATTATAAATCGCAAACGCTGTCAATGAAAATTCGTAGCCCGCAACTACCGTTGTGGCACTGGATTCTAATTGCAGTGACGATACTGTTAATTCATTAACAGTTATAACTTTATTGACTTCATAATCACCATATTTAGCAGTGATTGTCGCTTCGCCAGCAGAAATAGTGGTAAGTTCACCTAGGTCAGAAATTACTACAACGCCAGTGTCTGAAGAATTCCAACTAACTGATTCCTCAGGAATAAACTTGGAGCCATCGCTAAAATGAATCGTTACACTTAGATTCAGTATGATTTCTTTAGCATAAGATGGATTTAGAGGGGAAATTTCAATATATGATATTTCCTTATCTGAATTTTCAGGACTGTTACTACCAGAACCAGAGTTACAGCCACCCAGCAAAATTACCAGGCAGAATAACAAGTATCCAGCCACATTAAGATTTGGAAGAAAACGTTTTGTGAACATATAACTTAATATTCCAATTCACAAAATTTCGATAACCTAGATATAGGCTAAAACACGCAATTCCATATACGTCACGAAATTTAATATTATTATATTTATTGTCTTAATTCCGTTTGACAACACACTGATACATAAACAAAAATGGACTAAAAATCACAAATTAATTAACAATTATTTAAATTTTTTCTCGCCATATTAATGCTTGTTTTTGTTCAAAATAATCAGATTACAAATTTAGAGTTTGATACTGAAATTAAATATTTGTTCCATTAATTATAAAAAATAAATACTAACGCAAGTGCGCAAAATAATACCAGATAACAATGATAGGAAGATTAAATGTAGAAGTGCTAAACATTTATCTTCAATAATTAATGAACTGCATTTGTAACAATTGGCGCAACGTCATAATTGTACCGCAGCTGCACCACAAAACCTACGTATCTACTAACATATTAAGTTTATGTTAACGAAATTTAACACCTTTCCACCCATGCCTCATGAATGTACGAATATTTTGATGATCTTGTCCTTCTGGATTCAACAAAACATCCTCTCGATAATATCTCCCAAAACATGCCAGTGTCTGCTCTTCGGTAAGGTCATTTAATTTTGCAAATGTGAAAATTTTGTGTGAGCCTTCATTAGTGCCAACTTCATTGACGACACGATCACCATCAATACCATTAACAAATCGACTGGGTGTGTATTGATAATTTTCTGCAATTACATTCATAACCTCGTCAAACTCAACAGGTTCTGCGTTTGACAATTTTTCCTTTAGTTTTTCCAACAACATTTATCATTCCCCCTATTAATTAAACTTAATTTCTACGTGTAAAAACTAATGTATTATCTTTGCTCATGCTTCTATTAAATCGATATCCATCAACATCAAATAGTTTGAGTTGTTCTGGATCTGATAACTGGTTTTGTATGATAAAACGACTGAGTTGGCCTCTGGCTTTTTTTGCATAAACCCCCATCATTTTGTATTCACCATTTTTGTAATCTTTAAATACCGGTGTAATAATTTCTGCATTAAGCAACTTTGGTTTTACAGACTTGAAATATTCATTTGATGCAAGGTTGATTAATACCTCAGATTTCAGTTTCTTTAATTGAGCATTTAGTCCCTCTGTAATCATGTCGCCCCAAAACTCGTAAAGATTTTTCCCTCTTTCATTTTCGATCTTTCGTCCCATTTCCAAACGATAGGGCTGCATGAGATCCAAAGGACGTAGTAATCCATACAACCCAGACAAAATTCTTAAATGTTTTTGGGCAAACAAAAAATCTTTTTTCCGAAATGTAGTGGCATCCAAACCTGTGTATACGTCACCTTTAAAAGCGAGCATTGATTGCTTAGCATTTTCAGGAGTGAATGGTGTATGCCATAATTTGAAACGCTCGAAATTCAATTCAGCAATTTTACTACTCACTGCCATTATTTCAGATATATCCAGCGTGGAATATTTTCGCGCACGATTTATTAACTCTTGAGCATCATCTAAATAGTCTGGCATTGAATAATCTGATATTACGGAGGGCGTTTCATAATCCAGCGTTTTTGCAGGGGAAATAACTAACAGCATAACTTCTCACATTGATGAAAATTGATCATTATAAAACAATGTTCGTGGTATTTTCATTATTGAATATAAAAGGAGCAAGATGGAATAACCCGATAAAGTGATCTGATTGGTAATAATTTGAAATCTAAACTAATATCACCTGAATAATTCATGATTCGGTATAAACATTGAATATCTCCTGATTATATTCCTCCCCCTAAGCTGCGCGATCTTTACTCACACCTAGACATTGCAATAAAAAGGAAATTGAAATGGAACATAAAATCACCATTACTGATTCAAGAACAGGAGAAAGTGTCGAGCTACCTGTTCAAGAAGGTAGTATTGGACCTGCTGTCATTGATATTAGTACCTTGTATAAGTCGCTAGGTTATTTTACGTTCGATCCTGGATTTCAAGTAACAGCGAGCTGTCGCAGTGCAGTCACTTATATTGATGGTGAAAAAGGTGAATTACTTTATCGCGGCTATCCCGTAGAACAGCTTGCAGAGCACAGTACATTTCTGCGGGTCGCATATCTGTTAATGCATGGAGAGTTGCCTAACCAAGATCAACATGAGGAGTTCACCCATATAATGGGTTATCACAACATGATGAAAGAGAGCCTTAACCGATTCTATACTGGCTTTTATCATGATGCACATCCAATGGCTATCATGGTCGGAGTGGTTGGCTCCTTATCCGCCTTTTACCACGACTCTACTGATATACATAATTTAAGGCATCGTGAAATTGCGGCACATCGTTTGATCGCTAAAATGCCAACCATCGCTGCTGCTTGTTATAAACATTGTATAGGGGAACCGTTTGTTTATCCGAAAAATTCGTTAAGCTATGTTGGTAATTTATTGCACATGATGTTTTCAGTTCCGACAGAGGAATACGTCGTTAACCCCATCGCTGAACAGGCGCTTGAGCGAATTTTCATCCTCCATGCTGATCATGAACAAAACGCAAGTACCTCTACCGTGCGCTTGGCAGGTAGCTCTCAAGCAAATCCTTTTGCTTGTATAGCATCAGGAATTGCGGCGTTATGGGGTCCTGCACACGGCGGTGCCAACGAAGCAGTTTTGAATATGTTAGAAAAGATAGGAAGTGTAGAAAATATTCCTAAATTCATCGCAAAAGCAAAAGATAAAGATGATCCATTTCGCTTAATGGGCTTCGGCCATCGTGTTTATAAAAATTATGATCCGCGCGCAAAAATCATTAGAGAAACTTGTCATGAGGTTCTTGATAAACTGGGTAGTTCAAATGATCCATTATTCGAAATAGCATTAAAACTGGAGGAAGTGGCGTTAAAAGATGAATATTTTATCGCTCGTAAACTTTACCCGAATGTAGATTTTTACTCAGGCCTTATTTATCGGGCCATTGGGATACCAACAAATATGTTTACAGTTATGTTTGCGATCGCTAGAACTGTCGGCTGGGTTGCGCAATGGATGGAAATGATATCAGAACCTGATCAACGCATCGGTAGACCAAGACAGCTCTATGTTGGCGCTACTCGACGCGATTACCCATCATACTAAGATAGCAAACAATTAAAGCTCCCTAAAACTAAGCAGTTTTAGGGAGCTTTGAAGCCCAGATCGCTAGCTTGTGTCTCATTGATTTTTGAGAAACCTGGTCCTCAGGCAATGGAACAATGACCTTATCGTGTACAAGCAGTCGATAGATGTAGAGAATTTTTTCACTCTGAGAATCAGTTGCTTCAAATTCAACAACACCACGAGCTTCACCATACTTAACACCTTCCTCAATCGCCTTTTTAACAAGCTCCGCTTCATTCTTCAACTTTTTCATAGCTGTCTGTGATATCTCATCGTGAACAATATATCCAGTATAGATTAATCACAGACCGACAGCCATAGAAGAAACTGACTACGCTTCGGCAACAAGTGGTGTCACATTATCTTCAACTTGTTCCTCACCGATATCTGCCAGTAACTCAGGTCTCCCTTTGCAGGCATTTATGATAAGCTCTTTATTTTTCGCCAGAAGAATGCCAAGCTCTTCTGCTTGAACCGCATCAACACTAGAAAGATGCTTTTCCAAAAGAGCCGAAAATTGTTCGCCTAACTCCAGCATTTTATCGTAAGCTTCTGCATCTTTTTTATTATCAAACATAGTACCGTCCCGATCACACATCCATTTTGCTAATACTGCCATGACAACTCCTTAATTAATTGCCTCGCTCTAAAATCACAATAACTATACATACATACAGTACTTCATTGAATAACCAGGCGCAACATATTTTTAATAAGCAATTTCATTTGTATAAGTTATAATCGGCAACAATTAAATGTAAGAGATTTTGATGTGAAAATATACCTGGCCCCGATGGAAGGGCTTGTCGATCAACACATGCGCCAAACACTCACGACGCTTGGCGGTTATGATGCTTGTGTCACTGAATTCGTGCGTGTTGTCGATCAACTACTACCTTCAAAAGTTTTTAAGCGGCTTTGTCCAGAATTAAATAACAATGGAAATACATCTGCAGGAACACCAGTTACGGTGCAACTACTCGGGGCTGATATTGGCGCAATGGCCGCTAACGCCGTTCGCGCAGTGCGGCTGGGTGCACCCGGTATAGATATTAATTTTGGCTGCCCCTCACGTTGTGTGACTAGAAGAAATGGCGGCTCATTTCTTTTAAAAGATCCGAATAAAATTCATGATATTGTTTGCTCAGTTCGTCAAGCGGTAGATAATCATATTCCCATATCAGCCAAAATTCGTTTGGGCTATGAGAATACAGACTTGGCGCTAGATAATGCCAATGCAGTGCAATCAGCTGGAGCAGATTTTATTACTGTTCATGCTCGGACAAAAATTGATGGCTACAAACCACCCGCAAGATGGGAGTGGATTGCAAAGATCAAAGATGAACTCAACATACCGGTCGTGGCAAACGGTGACATTAGTAGTGTTGAGGAATATCGTCGATGCATTGAAATAACAGGCTGTGAATATATCATGATTGGTCGTGCAGCAGTCTCTTGTCCTGATCTAGCAGCACAAATATTTCATGATGTCAGAAACAAAGAATACACACCACTTGAATGGCCACAAATTCACACATTGATCACGCACATGTCTGAGATTATGAAAACTGAAATAAAAGATAGATTTGCGCTAGCGCGAATTAAACAATGGCTTGTTTTTTTGAAGCAAAAATATCCTGAAGCAAATGACTATTTTAAAATTGTTAAATCATTCAAGAAATTTGAAGAGCTTGAAGATTTTTTATCACTGAAGCATTCAATTCTGGAACGATAAGTCTCCATAAATAACGGATGCTTATTCTAATAATTCCCATCAACAATAAAGCCAAACTTCCTCATCGTTTTGTCTATTTTCTAAACGTTACAGGCGCCTTAATCTTAGAAAATCAGTTAATCCATGAGATAGCAGATTTCCTAAGTATTCACCCCAATTCCGGATATTTTTGGTTTTTTGTGCCAGAGCCTATATAATTTATGTTGGTTGCGGGTAAAACAAGAATTCTCCAAAGACTATTCGCTCAGACGTACAAGTAAAGATTAGGAAAAATAATGCAGATTCAAAAAGATAAAGTAGTAACGATAGATTATACACTCAAGAATGACGACGGCGAAATCATTGATAGCTCAAACGATGGAGAACCACTCGCATACATCCACAATAGTGGACATATCATCCCAGGATTAGAGAGCGCGCTAGATGGGAAAAAAGCAGGCGAATCAGTTTCGGTGCGCGTACCACCAGAAGATGGTTATGGTTTGCGCGATGATGCGTTAACCCAGGTCATGCCACGTGCAGCATTCGAAGGTGTGGATAATATAGAAGTTGGTATGCAGTTTCATGCTGAAGGTGTAGACGGCGGCATGCAAGTTATCACTGTAGCAGCTATTGATGGCGATGAAATTACGATTGATGGCAACCACCCATTAGCTGATCAACATCTGAATTTTGATGTTGAGATTAAAGATGTCAGAGATGCATCTGCGGAAGAACTGGATCATGGGCATGTTCATGGGCCTGGTGGGCATGATCATTAGTTTATGCTTTTCATTTAACCCTAACGTTGCAAAAAATATCGGATTAAAAAGCTTTTAGAGCTTGCATAGTAGCTTTTTTGCGTACATTTTCTGGTTTGAGCTTAGTCACTCTAAATGAAATCCAGAAAATGTATGTGAAAACGATAATATGCTGCTATCAAAGCAGCAAAGCGGTTTTTAAACGATATTATTTGCAATGTTAGAGTTAACTCAACCTGGGAGCGCTTGACTTATCAGGCTTCCGGGTTGGTTAATTATTTAATCTCGATTTGTTTCCTAAAGCTGAATATATCTCTTTTCTATAGACCTTATTAATGGTGTACACACTCCCCATTAAGTTATTCCTCCACAATGAAAAACATTAAAACGGCTTTACTTGTTCTCTTTCTAACAACAATTTCATCCTGTTTTTGATTTAGAAATTGAAAGTATCACAAAAGTCCAACTCATTGATGCGAACAATGACAAACGTGAATTTCTACCCGCTGCTATCTAACACTACCCCATAAAAAACTAAAATTCAGGGAGATCAATACACCTTAACTTTCTCCCCTAAATATTCCTTCAACTCCTCTCCACACACTCCCGACAAATACAAGCCTTCCTCTTAGCTTCTTCAGGCACACGATCCAACAACTCTTGAGAAAATATCACCTTCGCACACCAACAATTCTCTGCCGCTTCACAAACCACTCGTTCACATTTATTCGGTTTTCCACAAAGAGGACATAATTTTGGATCTACCGGTTTCTTCTGGCTCATAGCTTGAAAGCATTCCCACATTATTCGAATATATTTCACTCACACTGTGAATAAAGTCATTTTAAGGTAAAATCGCCCTAAATTGCTTTTAATTTTCTACTCGTACAAATAACAACCAACCCACGGAGATAATAATGCCGGAGAAAAAAATGTCGATGACTACCAAAATACTTATCTGGATGGGGGCTGGTTTGCTTATTGGTAGTTTGATAAACGCATTTGCCAACGATGTTGATTTTGTTCAAGACTATTTGGTAAACGGTTTATTCCATGTGATTGGTGCGATATTCATCAGCTTATTAAAAATGCTGGTAGTACCTCTGGTTACATTCTCGCTCATTTGTGGTGTTTGTGGATTGGGTGATGTGAACAAACTGGGTCGAGTGGGTCTTAAGGCTTTCTCACTTTTTATGCTGACAACAGCACTTGCCATAACGCTTGCAATTACTGTCGCAACGATAGTTGGGCCGGGTGAAGGTTTTGAATTGGCGGAAAACACAAAGACTGAATTTTCAGCACCTGAAGCCCCACCATTGACTCAGGTAATTATCGATTTAGTACCCAGCAATCCAATTGCTGCTTATGCAAACGGCAATATGTTACAAATTATTTTCTTCACCATTCTATTTGCGGTCTGCGTTTTGATGATTGGCGAGGCAGGACGACCTATTGCCGAAGGTGCCGAACGCTTAAATAAAGTCATGATGGAAGTGGTTAATGTTGTTATGCATGTAGCACCCATTGGTGTTTTTGCGTTAATGGTAAAAACATTCTCCCTGCAAGGGCTTGAGATGATTCTTCCTATGATCAGTTACTTTGCAGTCGTTGCGTTTGTGTTACTACTACACATGACTGGTACGCTCATGATCTTGTTAAAACTACTTGGCCGTGTAAATCCGCTCATATTTCTGAAAAAAATGCGCACCGTACAAATTTTCGCATTTAGTACTTCAAGTTCTAATGCAACTATTCCTGTCACATTGCGCGCAACAGAACAACGTATTGGTGTTGATAACTCCACCGCATCTTTCATCGTACCGTTTGGCGCAACAATCAATATGGATGGTACGGCAATCATGCAAGGTGTTGCTACTGTGTTTATTGCTAATGTATATGGCATCGATCTGGGGTTAAGCGGATATCTCACCGTCATCGGTATGGCGGTATTAGCTTCGATTGGTACTGCGGGGGTACCGGGTGTGGGTTTAATTATGCTGGCAATGGTATTCAATCAAGTAGGATTACCGATTGAAGGTATTGCGCTCATTATGGGTGTTGATCGCTTGTTAGATATGATGAGAACTGCTGTCAACGTCACTGGTGATGCAACGGTAACAACTATTGTTGCACGTAGCGAAAATAGCATTTCAATGGATATTTTTAATAATCCACAAGCGGGTCATATTGAAGACGTTCATTTACCCCACGCAGAGAAACGCTAGAATTCATACTCATTTTAGAGGGGAAGTAGTAATAATTACTTCCCCCATTCTTATATAAATAATACATTTTACTTTCCCATTAGCTAATTTGCTCAACAACATCAATACACCTTTCAATTTTGCAACACAAGAATTATCTACTAAGATTAATTGTTCGGGATGCAATTTTGCATATCTATGGCTCAATAATGCAACAATGTTAGTACTAAAAGACACATAACCATAACCTGTAATATTTAGACAATAAAATAGTCGGTAATTTTCACGGCTAAGAGATTAGAAAATTATGAATTTTGTTTTAGAAGCAGACGAAATAAAGACCGCAAACCCACCTGGGTTGTTGGCCAACTACCTGGCAGTTAGATCAGAAACAGAACGCTTATGCGCACCACTAGAAATAGAAGATTATGGCATTCAAACTCAGGCTTTTGTTAGCCCACCGAAGTGGCATTTGGCACATACTGCCTGGTTTTTTGAGACTTTAATACTCAAACCCTACGCAAAAAACTATAAAATCTACCATCCAATATATGCCGAGCTTTTTAACTCTTATTACGACACCATTGGTGTTTATCACGCACGTCCTGAGCGAGGATTACTCTCACGACCCACCGTAAATGAAGTTTATCAGTATCGCGCATACATTGATGAGCAGATGGCAAAGCTTCTCTCTGAAGCAAATCACCCATACAAAAAAGATATTGAGTTTCGTACAAGCCTGGGATTAAACCATGAACAACAGCATCAAGAACTTTTGCTGACTGATATAAAACATATTTTTGCCTACAATCCTCTTAAGCCGACATATCAACAACACACAGAGACACCAACCAATAAGTTCACTACACAGAAATGGATCCCATTTTCTGGCGGTGTCAAAGAGATCGGTTTTAATGATGAAGGTTTCTCCTATGACAATGAATGCCCACGACACAAAGTCTATTTAAATGATTTTCAAATTGCCTCTCGACTTGTTACCAATGGGGAATATATCGAATTCATTAATAATAAAGGCTATGAAGATGCTGATCTCTGGTTATCCGATGCATGGAAAATAATAAACCAGGAAAACTGGACATGCCCTCTCTATTGGGAAAATATCGGTAATGAATGGTGGCATATGACACTGTCAGGAATGCGCCGTGTTGACCTCAATGTTCCAGTTTGTCATATTAGTTTTTATGAAGCCGCCGCATATGCCCGGTGGATAGGGAAACGCTTACCTACAGAACAGGAATGGGAAATCGCCAGCGAAAGTGTAGCTATTAAAGGAAACTTTAGAGAGTCACAAATACTTCATCCCAGCAGTGCGATAGAAGATGACTCACTTCAGCAAATGTTTGGTGATGCTTGGGAATGGACACAAAGCGCGTACACTCCCTATCCAGGATATCACCAGCAGAATGGTCCACTGGGAGAATACAACGGGAAGTTTATGAGTAGTCAAATAGTATTGAGAGGTGGTTCATGCGTAACACCTGAAAATCATATCAGAGCAAGCTATCGAAATTTTTTCTACCCACAAGAACGATGGCAGTTTAGTGGAATTCGATTAGCGGAGGATGTGTAATGCTATCAGCAAAAATTGATTTTAATTTCTATGATTATCACCCGGAACCTGATGATTTAACAAAAGAGGTGCTTGAGGGATTAAATAAATCACCACGAACATTATCCCCTAAGTTTTTTTATGATGAAAAAGGCTCTCGTCTGTTTGATGAAATATGCAAAACAGAAGAATATTATCCAACAGTCACAGAAACACATATTATTCGGGACAACATCAATGAAATAGTCTCTTATATTGGTAATGGTTGTATGTTAGTTGAACCCGGCAGTGGGAATAGCCGAAAAGTTCGCGAGCTGTTGGATGCTGTACAACCACATGCCTATATGCCAATGGATATTTCCCGCGTTTATCTCCGGAAAGAGGCTGATAAACTAGCTCGTGAATTTCCCTGGTTAGAAGTACATGCGGTCTGTGCAGACTTCACATCAAATGTTGAATTGCCTTACAAACCAAAAGGCCCTCACCGAGTTGCTTTTTTCCCAGGCTCCAGTATCGGAAATTTCCACCCCAATGAGGCGATAGAGTTTCTATCAAATATCGCAAACATGGTTGGCAAGGGCGGCGGGTTACTCATTGGCGTTGATATGAAAAAAGATAACACTATATTAAATGCGGCCTATAATGATAAACAAGGTTATACCGAAGCATTCAATAAAAACTTGCTAGCTCGCATTAATCAGGACATAAATGCAAACTTTGATACAGACCTGTTTGATCACTTAGCCTATTACAACGAAGAAAAAGGTCGAGTCGAGATGCATCTCGTTAGTCAGGCTGATCATTCTGTGGTAGTTGAAGGTAAAGAGTTTGAGTTTGCAGAGGGTGAGAGCATTCATACTGAAAACTCCTATAAATACAGTATCAATGAATTTCAAGATCTTGCATCATGCGCTGGTTTTAATGCAATTAAAGTATGGACTGATGAAAACGAATTATTCAGCCTGCACTATTTTGATGTGATATAACGGCATTCAACTTGAAGAATAATTCAAACTATTCTTCATACGTCATCAAGCCGATTTCCATTGCCGTCTTAAATCCTATCATAGAAATTCTAAGACTCGTCGGCATATCAGATTTATCTGGGCTTTTAGCAATTCTCCCTCCCATAATTTCTACATACCGTTGGGGATATAGCGGATAGCGATTTGGCTCTGCGTAGCCATCAGGGTAAATCGGTTGACCTGTTTCCAGGCTATATTTATCTGTTGCACCTAAGGTATGCAGAATTTCGTGAGTAATCACAAAATTATTTGATTCATTCATATCTCTAGATGCATAAGCATTCACTACACCTATCATTCCTTTTTCAAGACCAACAGAATGATCTAACCTCTGGTGCTCTTCAGGTTCATAGTAAGAAACAAACATTTGAATATCTGGATCAGAATGATCTAGTTTGCCGATTTGAAAGGACCAGAAACGCATAATTAGACTCCACCACATAATATCCAAAACGTTCCGGTTTTCAGCGATTTTTGGTGGAAGATCTGTGATTTCTGCTTGCAAGAATATTTTAAATGGTTGATCGAGAGTAACATCATAGCGCTTTAACTCTCTACTCATAAATTTTTCAATAGAACGAAAATCAGATGCGTCCATCTTTGAAATATAATGTTTTGTTGCTTCGCTGCCATCACCATTCATGGGATAAATAGATATAATAAGCGGATCACGCCAATCAGTAGCATCTGAGCGAGTCACATTCATATTAACCACGACAGCTAAAAGAATCAGCAACAGGATTAGAATTCGAATTTTTCGAAACATCGCTCATCCTTAGAGTTGCTCGAAATTGAACACCACATTTTTTGTAAATAATATTTTCATTGTTCTATTAACATCAGCGTTTTAAAATATACGCATATCAACGCATATCAACGCATAGCTTGGATGGCAGCCTATTCTACCACCCCGGATTCCGCTGTACTTCATCCGGGCTACAGGTTAATTCATCGCTCAAGCTTAAGCTAAGCCAATACCTCTTCCATAAAATCCATTTCCGCCTGATGACGAACTACGCGACGATGATTTGCCCATAAGTTTTTGATCTTCTCCTGATTGCATTGCTTACGATCAACCAATACTCGTGTATACAACTGGCCACGCAGTGCTGCACTGGGTACTTTCGCAAAAATAAACTCGTTGCTGATTAGATCAATAAACGGTCCACACTTACTGGTCGGCATGATGAATACCAACTGCAAACCCAGGCTCTCGGTCAGGTAATGAATCACTTCACGCGAACGTGTTTCATCCATTTTTGAAAATGCTTCATCCACCAATACCATACGTAGGTGATTGTTACCTTCACCAAACCGGAATGCCGATGTAATGGCAGCGGCTCGAATAATATAGGCTGGTGTTTCTAACTGCCCTCCACTACCTGTTCCATACTCACTCAGCGCAATTGGCGGCTTACCTTCCACCTCTTTATAGATCTCATAGCGGCGATAGTTTCGATAATCCGCAATTCGATTTAATTCAACAAGCGCTTTCTGTTCATCTTCATCCAGAAGCATCGCCATAATTTTCTCACGCACTTGTTTCGATTTTTTAGATAACTCCGCTTCAAATAGGCTTACATCATCACCCAGCGCCGGATATCTCACTACCTCTTCAAAAAAGCGAGCATAGTCTCGGTATTCAGGAATCCAATCGCTGGCAAAACGGAACGTTTCTCGATCTGCACCAAAACGATGATGCTGCAACTCATTATTCATCATCTCGATCTGTTTTTTTCCAGTGATAATTGCTTGATGAATAGCATGGCAAAGATGTGTGACAAACGCACTGTTAAAGCTCTCTTTAAGCTGAATTAACTGCTGATGTTTTTCTAGCAGGATATTATTTTTGAGAATATTAAAGACCCGATCGATATCGAGTTGCAAACTACAAACCATTTTGAATAAAACCGCATCATAGTTGCCATCAAATCCAATATATTCAATTGCATCACCTGGTCGACACTGTTGGTTATGAGCTTGCAACGCATCCCCAAAACGACGCTCACTGGTGTGCAATCGGGCTTCGATCTCTTTGCGCTGATTTTCAGCAATCTCTGGATTAAAATCTTTTGCTTCATTATCTGCATGATTTAAACGTTCATCAACATTAAAATCAGGCCAGACGGATGCTATCGCTCGCAAGGTTTCTTCCCAGCTATCAACCGTTCCACGATTTTTATCCTGCATATCACTGAGACGCTTGGCGCGATTATCGGTCTCCCGCAATTTTTCACCTAACTCGCCAATGCGAACATTTAACTGGCTTTCTTTTAGTCGCCAATCCTGCTCTTCTTGTCTCAATTGCGTCAAGCGGTGTTCCAGATCTTCATGCGCTGAAAGATCAAGCTGCGATAACAGGTCTTCGAGTTTTTGTATTTCCCGTCGCGTAGAAAGCATGGTGGAAATGATATCGGCGTATTCCAACTCTTTTAGCTGGCTAACAGCGGTTTGTAGCGATTTAATTTCCTGCAAACGAGTGGTTGAGTGGTGACGTTCTGTTTGCAAACCTTCCAGTTCAGAGAGTTTTGCATGCATGGCGCGTTCACGTGCTGCGATACCAAATACCAACTCTGCATCCGGCAAATCGCAACGCCACATGCTGTAACTACCGGAACCCATACCATCAACAGTAATGCCGCGTCGTGTATTCCGTAATTCTTCAGCCGAATCAACACGCAATACATTTCCGTAACTCGCGACTAAATAATCGCGCGCGACTGCATGGCTAAAATCCAGTACATTAATTATAGAATCTTTTTCCAGGGACAATCGTTCTGCATCACGTCGCGCTTTGTAACCTTGAATAATACGTGCTCGGTTATCTCGACCCGGCATATTGCGAACAATGCGAATTGCCTGTGATTCATGTTCAGGCTCTACGATAATCGAGAAACGCGCTCCACCAACATAGCCTTCAAATGCAGATTGCCATTGAGGATCTTTAAATTCGACATGGTCGCAAAGCACACGCGGGTCTGCCTGCGGGCATTGACGCTCAATTTCAGCTATCGCTCGATCAACATAACCCGGATAATTAACCTGTGAAGTCTCAAGGCGTTCAATCTCTTTGCTTTTACGTTTGAACTGTTCTTCATATTCCTGGCATTGACGCTCCTGATTTTGAACAAGTTTCGCCAGCCCTTCATATAAACTTTCACTGCTGTCATGAATTTCTTTGTCATACCAATGGGTATACCATTCATTATGAATACGCTGAATGCCTTTTGCTTGCTCATAATATTGATCAAGATTGGACATATCACCGGTGATGTCTCGCTGCATAAGCGCTTGAAAATCGATGTCTATCCGCGCACCATTTTCAATCAGCGATTGACATAATGCGTGAGACTTTACATCAGTTGCGTTGGACAGGCCTTCCAATCGACTTAACGAAGAAAGCGAGCTAGCTATTTTTTCACTGTTTTGAATATTATTTTGTAAGGTATTATTTTGAAACAACAGCTGCTTGGCTTGTTCTACTAACATTCCTTCCTGTTCATTGCGTTTATTATCCAGTTCATCTTTTTGTTGTAATGCAGGCACACCAATACGCTGAGCTTCTAATCCGACCAACTGTTCGTGAAGTTGACTGCTTCGCTGCTTTGCCTGATCGCTCTCATTCTCGTTGTCTTTGAGCTTAAGCCGAAGATCACGTTGTTTCTTTTTTGTATCAAGATATTCCTTTTGCCGCAGCTGATATTCGTGTTGGACACGTGTGTAATCAAGTGTGTTAAGTTCAATCCAATGTTCAATATAACGTTGGCTGTAATCGTGAGCTTGTTCTAAAACCTGTATGGAATCTTTGAGCTTCTGCGCATCACGCTCCATACCATGAATTGTTTTTAGCTGGCTTGCAATTGAACGAACCGCATCACCCAAATCTTTGCGCTCCAGAATCTCTTCCGCAACAAATTTATCAATACTCTGCACCGGTTTATAAGCCATAAAACGTGAGAATGCACGAGCGGCGGCCATGGCCTCTTGCTCACTGACAGAATCACGCATACCTCGCAGCGCACCATAAAACCGTTTTAAATAGGCGCGCTTGGTATCGTATTTTTCTACTGCGCGTTTACCAAATTCTTCAATCAATAAAGCTTGAAGTTTATCAAGCGGAGTGACGAATCTTCCTGCAGTATCTTCGCGAACAAAATGGCTAAGTAATATCTGTTCACCGGGAAGAATATAGAAAAAAACATCGTCTTGCCGCGCTACCAGATTACCACCTGTATTATCAAGATAGGCACGAACAGCAATGATCGCTGTAAATGGCTCAGCTGTTTCACCTTCGGTGGGATGAAATACCGCTGCTAAATAGCCATCGCTTGGGTCCATCCGCGCATAACTTCCATCGTCACAACCAAGAACATATGAGGCCAACGTTCGCACACGTTTACCACCACGGCCACGCTGAGTCGTTTCATCTTGACCTGGATTATATTGAAATAAATTCTCGTGTGCCGCTGTCATTACGGTTTGCAAAGCATCAGCAGCTGTTGTTTTTCCAGAACCGTTACCACCAGAAAATAGGTTCACCGGTCCGAAGTTAAATTCTAAACTTGGAATGTTTCCCCAGTTAACAAATACAAATCGTTTAAGAAACATTCGTTACACCCTCGACAATCTCTTCATCGGTTATTTCTTCTGTGGTATTTTGTTCCAGCGCCAATAACGCTTCGTCGTCGACAAAACTCACGATCATCGGATGAATTTTTATCCATGAGTCACCACTTTCCAGCTCTTCATCTTGCGAGTATTGAATTAATCGCATTTGACGCAATCGCTGAAACAGACGACGGCGATCTGTCATTTTTTCGGGCAGTGTACGACCCAACAAATTTCGCAATGCAATAACCAGGGATTCCATCGACTCAGCAACGTAACCATGTTCATCCACATTGCCTTCACGTAACGCTTTGTCATATTGAGTGCGTAACACCAAAATGAGTGCAACTTCGTTTTGTGTAATGCGTGTACGTAAACTACCAGAGAATGCCTGTGCTTCAGCGTCTGCCATCCCAGGCATGAGGCTACCTGGGGGATATAAACGGATATATTCAAAACGTGTATCGTGGTAGATTTTGATACCGATAATCTTCAGATAATCCTGCACTAAATCAGTAATGCGCAAATAGCGATCATATAACAACTGCTCAGTTTGGCTCTCAGTACGACAGAGCACACCGTAGTTCATCAAGCGAATCATTAGCTCCTGAAAATCTTCAAAAGTCATATTATTCTTTGCCAGTTTATCTTTTAAAATATCACTCAGCATGTTCAACCCGCTCTTTTAACTCAATCATGAATTCGTCACTCTCGGAAAAATATTCTGTCTCTATTGTTTCGCCACTGGCATCTATTTGAAATATGTATTCGCTGGACTGATGTCCTGCTGAACCTAAATCAATAGCATGAGCACTCATCAGCAATTCTTTGGCATTAGTTACCGGAAGCATTTTGCTACTGATGCATTTTCCGTCACCCAATGCTTGCAACACATACTGCCCCATCTCCTGGTTATTCATCGCAAATGCCTGTTCGATCGTTTGCTGTATGAATAGGCTCTTGCGCGATTCCTTATCCATTTCAGTATGTTCTTCAGCAGAAGTGTTAACAATGCGCCTCACACGCTCGGCGTTAATTTTTAGGGTGTTAGGATCAGGCAGTCCTGCGTTAAGCACTGCCAGTTTTTCACCGGCTGCTTGCAACTGTTGCTCTTGCTCGTCTGGCGGAAAATCGGCAAGTTTTTGACAAATTTCTACCAGTCGATTCTGTGCACCGGTATTTGAATAACTGAGTTGGCGAATGATAATATCTGCACGTCGTGTAAAACTGTTGAGGGCTATTCGCATCGCTGGCAACATTACTTCAGCCGCCCCATGCATACGACTTTCAATACCATCTAACACCATAAGATAGAGGGAACGCTTTGGATCAGTTATCAATTCGGGAGCGACTTTCCGCAGTTCACGCTCGGCTTCTACTTTAAATTCTTTGCGCTTGCGCCTTGCCGCCGTGACAAGCATCTGGATCTCGTCCCGATACTTTTCCACACTGTCAGCTGACAACCTAATAGATAAATCGGGCATGAAGCGTTTTTCCATAAAGTCAAAAAACTCATCACTTGCCCGTTGTACTACCTGTTGTGACTCAACCTCTTTCACCAATTGTCGCTTTCGTTCATCCAGCTCGCTGATGACATCACTAAAGTCACTGATTATTCGTTCTGAATATTCAAACGCATCAAGTAAGTCGTAAGCTTCACCGTTTTCTAAAAAAGAACTCAATGCATTTCGGGTATTTCGTGTATTGCGATGGCGAGTGCGAAATCGTCCACCGGCTGTATCAACCATCGGTTGCGTGAATATGCGCCCAACACGGGTAAAAGCATAGGTGCTTTGTAATGTTGCCGGATCGTGTAGTCGATCCAACCATCCATGTTCGATTAATTGATTAAAGATCCAACTTGCCTGTTCTCTTTCACCACGATGATGAATGACGAATTCACTTTCTGAATCTTCGTCCATCACACAAGCTCTTTGTAGCGCTTCCTGAAATACATCAATGATCTGATCTCGGCTCTGGGATTGTCGATAATCAGCTGTTGCGCTATATAACTGGGTATATAAGGCTTGTAAACACTCAACAAATTGTTCGCGATATTTGCCTACGAGTGGTCGAAAAAGCGTCGATCGTTCGTCATTAAAAAACATGTTTTATGTATACCAGTCCATCAAAGTTACCGTTCGAAATATAGACACATTACGAACACAATTATGAGAGTGAGGGCAAAAAATAGGGGCTATTATATAGTCGAATTGGAGTAGTGTATCTAGCTGATGGTGATTTTTCACGTCAACCCAGAAAAAGCAGTCGATCCATTGTTCTCTGCTTTTTTCTATGAATTATTTCCGAGTAAAATGCTCAAATATTTTCCTTACAATTAATGCAAGTTTTTCTTGCGCATTGAAATAATAACACGTATTGTTAATCCAATTTATCCATATAATATATGTTAGATTTGTAATCAAGCGATTCTTTAAAAACATCCTTTTTCTAGGTTTATACAAATAATAATCATACTCTCTTCAGGGGAAGTAGTACCTATGACGAATGCTGCAACTAAGTTTGAAAAAATAAAAATCGCAGTTTATGGCGAAGAAGATGTCGGTAAAACAACACTAGTCCATCAATTCAATCCAGATCAAGCAAAGAGCATTGAGCATACAACTCGCTCTGGTCAAAACATCACCGTCGGATTCGATATCGGAAAAATTACTTTTGGTGGATATCATTTATACTTCTTTGGCACACCAGGTCAAACCCGTTTCGAGTTTGCTCGCCATATTGTATCGAAAGGTGCTCATGTTGGAATTTTGTTGATTGATAGTGAAGCGGCAACGCGACGTGGAATTAACAAACGTGAACAAGAAATGGAACAAGAGATGATAGAAAAGGGATTGCCTTACATCATTTGCGCTAACAAACGTGATCTTGACCATGTCTTACCACTAAACGAAATAGACACCTATTTTAAACGTTCTGTTTTACCTATTTCTGCAAAAACTGGATTAGGTATCGACTGCTTACAAAATACACTGCTTGAAATATTGAATGCGAACAAAGAAGAACGCGTAATGGCGATGCGTAGTGACAAAGATGATGATATCGATTTAGCCTACGGTTGAACGATTCTTCTTGAATTAAATTAATTCTATTATAGAAAGACACCGTATAAAAATGTCTTTCTTGCTTAAAGTTTTCTGCAACATTTTGCCTTGCTCTCTCAATGCTCTTTTCCCATTGTTTTTATCTAACTATATTTTACAGGCTTATTTGCAGATAGTTGTCAATAGAAAAATGCTTTCATTCTGGAACAAATCGTGATTAATTACCTGACCAAGGTTAACTGCATTGCAAGGAGCAGGTGTTATGAATGGCGCATTATGTGACAAGGTACAAGCATCGGTACTCGGTGAAGAGTTAAATAAAGAAGAGTGTGAAGTTTTAGCCAGTGTAATGGAGGCTCGCAATCTAAAAGACGGGGAATTGCTCGTTAGCCAAAGTGATAACGATAGTACACTGTTTGTATTAATCGAAGGCAAACTGTCGGTAATTAATGAAGAAGATGGTAAACAAAATATTGTTTACAACATGAGCAGTGGTGAATGTGCTGGCACGCGTGCTTTTGTTGATCGCACGCCGAGAAAAGCAACATTACGTGCCCAGGGTGATGCGTTGGTTTATACATTAGACCCCAACGACTTTGAATCCCTGCTGGTAAAATACCCAATCATTGTCTACAAAGTCATGCGTGCTTTGTTCCGTATTACTCATACTAACCTGCTCCGTATGAATCAAGAGTCTCAACTTCTCTCAAACTATATTTCAAAATCTCAAGGGAGATTTTAATTCTCGGTTTTACCGCCTGTGTGTTGTTAGTCATAGGCGGACACTCGGCATAAACGTCGCTGTGTCATTCATAATGAAAAAGACCGTACGAGTAGGAATATTATGACGGGCGTGCATTGAAAACAATTAAACACTTACGAAATGCGGATAAGCTGATAGAAGAAATTGACATGGCTTTTAATTTCGAAATAAAAAGCAATAATTCTATTCTTTGATAAACGACATCTTAAATTTGAAACGCTCTCTCTGTAATCAATGCCTTCGACCAAAAACCGTTTGCTATTGTCACACAATAAGTCAAATTGAAAATAACTGGCCGATTCATATTCTTCAGCATCCCAACGAATCAAAACATCCGATAGGCACAGCAAAAATCGCTGAACTAAGTTTGAACAATTGCAGAACCTATATATCAAAAAACTTCTCAAATAATTTTGAAATTAGTCGATTAGTCGAAAATACAAACCCTCTACTTATTTATCCTGGGGAAGGAAGCATTCCAATAGAGGAAATTGATACGTTAATAATTCGACCAATCATTTTTCTTGATGGAAGTTGGCGTAAAACACGGCGTATGATTTATGAAACACCAGAACTGCAAACATTGACTAAAGTCTCATTCACACCGACTGATCCATCTTGTTATCGTATTCGCAAAGAACCTAACGAAACCGCTATTTCTACACTGGAAGCGATTATTGCCGTGCTGAGTAAATTAGAAAATGAACACAATAAATATCAACCATTATTGAAGAGCATGGAGTGGATGATTAACAAGCAAATTGAATTCATGGGGAAAGAGATCTACAAGAAAAATTATTCCAATGAAATTTTGAGGAAAGACAGATAAAGAAGCCTCGACTAATCAAAGCTTCTTTATTCTCATAGAGCTTCAAACGGGTCTATATTTGCCCAATCAGTTTCAAGTACCGCCTGCCAACAGTTATCTTTTCCGTGCGCACCTCCACCAGTAGCATTACGTAAATCAACGACCATTCCAACATGTCCACCTGCAATACTATGCATGCTGACTAAATCACCCGCTATGCGAAAATTGACGCCTGGCGTTTTGCTTGCTGATTTTGATTTCCATGTCCGCCACATCATTTGAGGTTTTAAAAAATTAAAATGAGCGGCAGCAATCACATGTTTCATCGCCGGTGCGTTAAACGTGACAAAAGGTACCTCTTCCCACAAACCAATCACTTGCGAAAGCCCACCACCAAGAGAATGTCCGGTGATTGATACTCTTCGACCGTTCGCAATTTTCTTAGCTTCTTTTAACATTGCTCTTGCGGAAGAACACTGATTTGGCAATATTCGCAGACCAATTTTTAAATCTGCTGATAAATCTGATGCGAGCTTCCCCAATTGCTTAGGATTTGTACCACAACATCCGACAATAACATCGGTGTCATTTTGCCAGATACCACCCTGAAAACCATCGCCAAAAAGTGTGCCTGTTTCCCATTTTTGAACAGTCCAGTCATCTACCATATGGCCGGGAGGATCACAATAGTATTGATTTGCACTTTTAAAGTACGAAGCATAAGCAATTTTTGCGTAATCGAGACAGTTAGCCATTATTTCAGTCCTTCAAATTATTATTATCACTACAGAGATAAATCATATGCTCAACAATGAGAAGCTATTTAGGTGCTTGTGAAGTATTTAGTGATTATTATAATTTAATAAATCACTTTTCAAGTGTGTAGTGCCTCACAATTTTTTCTGACTTTTTCTTTAATGCGGAAATTTGATTTCATAATTAATATTTAAGCGGATATCGGAACTTCACATAGAGAGTTTTCAACCATTATTTTACCAAACATCTTAGCTACACTTGAAAGCACATTTTCAACTGCTGCTCGATCTTCATTTGACTGATTCGCACAATCAGCCGTCAAAACACCCAGGGAAACATTTTGATAAGTTATTGCAACCGATATTTGTTCCACGTTTTTCTTCAATCTTGCTGTCATTGCGGCAATGCTGGCAACTATGCCTGCATCATTACTAGAGACTGGTACATAGAGTTTTGTTTTTGAGATATCATGTTCGCTAACACCATCGCACCCGACTCGTCGATAAATTGGTAAATCCTCGTCAGTCTCGGAATAACGGATAGATAATTCACCTGAGTTAAAATCTTTTAGTAATATGCGTCCATTTTTTAAATTGAGAAATTGAGACAGAAGTCCCAGATGCCTAATAATAAATCTTTCAGGATTTGATATCGGAGCGTTCAAATCTGAGCCGGTAGTTAAAACTTCAGAAACACGATCATAATATGCATCGGGAAATGTATTGTTCATCAAGCACAATCCTTATTAATTAACAAAAATTTGTGTTTGTCGAGCACATACCTTGCCAGATTAATGAAACAGGATATTCACTGATTCCCAACATTCTATATTAAACAATTGATTAATATGGAGATACAAACATCGCTATTTGCGGGTTGCAGTCGTTTCTGAGCAAATATTAACCCGGATATTTTATAAATTATCCGGGTTAATAAGCGTTCAAAAGAATTCAACGTTAAAAAAAAATAGCGCATAGTTGCCTACAGATATAACAATTTTTCAACGTAAGAAACATCACACAAAATTTGATTAGAGTTAAATCAACATTAGGAATAACAAGCATCAAGTTTTATAGCACTGGAAACCACGGTAAATTAAAAATATCTAACGAATCTTTGACTTGATTAATAATGCAACAGATTCAATGTGAAATGTTTGTGGAAAAAAATCAAATAACGCGACTTCTTTCAACTTCCACCCTTCCTCTAAAAAAGAAGAAACATCTCTCGCCCATGGATCTGGTTTACAACCAACAAGAATGACTTTATCTACATTGAGCTCATCCAGGCAACAAATTATCTCAGTTGCATCATCCCCGAGACCAGTTCTTGGTGGATCAATAATCGCAAACCAGGAGTGATTTATCACTGATATTTCCTGCTGTTTAATTTCTCCTACCCTCTTCTGTAACCAGGGTAAAACAGAAGATCGATAATAATGGAATTGTTGAGAGACCAGGTCATCATCAGGCACGGTCAAATCCACACAGTGCACTGCTTTCACTCTATCTAGAACAGGTAGTGATAGGTTTCCCGCACCGCCGTACAAATCCAACACAGAAGTATCGCTTGGTACTCTTGCTTTTATCCAGTCACGTAACTTGGTATTTTGCTCATCATTCACTTGACGAAATCCATCGGCTCCGTGCTCTTGATTCCAAGTATATTTTACCTGATGGTCTAATGTTAAATTTAACTCTACTTTATATTCGCCCGGTTTTGTACTTCCCACTTCTCGTACTGCTGGAAGTTCATTATTAATTTCTGCATGTGCAACTTCACAACGCTGAATCACTACCAAATCATGACTTTGCCTGGCATAGTATCCAAGCTCACTCCCTCTACCTCGAAGTTGTATACGATTTCGATATTCCCAAACATTCTCAGCAGGATACTCTTCAATTGAATGACGGAAGTCGACTTTTGCTAATCGTAGTGACTCTTTAACACCCTTCGATTTTATTTCCCACTGATACTCATAAGGTAAATGTTGCCATTGACATCCACCACACTGTGAGAAGACTTTACATTTAGGCTCTATGCGAATATCACTTTTTTCAAGTAACTCGACAATCTCACCTTCCGCGTATTTATTCTTCTCTTTTATCAAGCGGACTTTTACTTTATCACCTGGCGCAGTGAAGGGGACAAAGATCGCTCGTCCATTTTTATCTCTACCAAAACCAGAACCAGATCTTGTTACTTCAGTGATGTCAATCTCAACGACCGACGAATGAGATTTTCGAGAATTTCTTTTTTTGTGCTTGCGACGCATAAGGTTTCATTGATTATTTACGTACTAGGGAATATACATTTTCTTTTAATGCGCTTAATCCACGCTCTCTGAAACGCTGATTTTGGTCAAGAATATCGGTAGTTTCTAATAACGTAATATCAAATTCAATTTGATAAAGCGACTCTACTTCTTGTTGTGACACTGAAAATGGAGGGCCGCCCATCTCTTCCTGTGCATATTCCATAGTGACCAGAAATATCCTCACTTGTTTGGGCAATATTCTCATCAAATGTTCAGTATATTGCTTACGCATTGATGGCGGCAGTGCAATCAGCGAAGCGCGGTCATAAACAGCGCTAATGTCGGAAATATCGTCTTCGGTTAGTTGAAAAAAATCCCCACAATGTAAATCAATATGATCGCTTTTGTAAGTCAGAAAACGATGACACTCTTCAACTCTGTGCTGAAGTTTGTTTTCTGAAAAAAAAGCATCAACTGCAAGATTACTTAATTCTACCCCTGTAACAGAATAACCTTGTTGTACAAACCAATTCATATCGGACGACTTTCCCGCCATTGGGACAAAAACGCGAGATCCAGCAGCTATTGATAGCTTATTCCAATGCTTGTCCAGATAGGGGCTAAACTCATTTTGATGAAATCCTATTTCCCCTTTTTCCCAGCGTTCCTTCCAAAAATCCGTTTCCATAACTAACCTTTAATTAAAAAATAAATCGTTGGATTCATAATATCATACTGAATTCGGTTCGTATTGCATCATCAAGTTTATGAGCTATATTAAAGGCATATTTTAATTCGTTTTGCGAGATTATCATTATGGATATCGAGGGTTGGGTATTAAAAAACATGGAAATTGTTTTATGGACTATAGAAATACTATGGGTTGGTGGTGTTGTTGCCATAGGCGTACTCTATTTCTCGATCAAGTGGCATATTAAAAAGAAAAAAAAGGAGAGCAAAAATCGGGAATAATTTTCCGTCTCCTCATTAGTTAATAATTTGTATCATCAAGTTGTGTAATAAGCGTTTTCTTTCACATAACCTTCGGTTAGATCACAACCCCATACTTTCTCAGAATAAGAACCATCACCTAGTACAACGTCAATAAAAACACGTTCATTTTTTAGGATCAAAGATATTTCATCAAGGGGAACTGCATCCTTATCAATAATATCAGCATTGATAAAATACTCTCTATTCTCACCAAAATATATTTTTAAATCTTTAATCTCTACGGTGTAATCAAAGACTTTGCCAATAGCCATGACAAATCTCCCCCAATTTGGATCAGCTCCGTAGATCGCTGTTTTTACCAAGGGCGAGTTAATGATTGATTTAGCGGTTAACAATGCCTGCTGTTGAGTTTGTGCGCCATTAACAGTGAGTTCGATTAACTTGGTAGCGCCTTCACCATCTCTTGCAATTTCTTTCGCAAGATAGATTGCCATTTCCAGAAATATTTTTTCAAATTGTTCTAAATCAACTTCACCCGCCAGGCCGTTTGCCAAGATAGCAACGGTATCGCTTGTCGACGTATCCGTATCAATTGATATTCTATTGTAGGAATGATTGACCACACGAACTAAAATTTCTTGCAAATTTTTAGACGGAATATCAGCATCGGTCATGAAGTAGCTCAACATAGTTGCCATGTTTGGCTCAACCATACCTGCACCTTTAGCGACACCAAAAATCATAGCATCTCCAACCTTAGCGCTGATCCATTTAGGTCGAGTATCTGTTGTCATGATACTACGAGCAAAGCTTTCAGCATCTATTGCGGTATTACCAAATTCCTGCCGCAAGTTTTTACATCCAGCTTTTATAATGTCCATAGGCAAATATCGACCGATAACACCCGTCGAAGATGGCAGAACTAAATCAGCACTAATCTCACAACTCTCTGCCACTAATTGACAAATTTTCCTGGAATCTTCAACACCCTTGCGTTCAGTTGCAACATTTGCATTTTTAGAGTTAACGATGATCGCTTGCAATTTACCGTTCGCAACATGCTCCCTCCCCACTATGATAGGGGCACCAGGCATTGTATTACGCGTGAAGACTGCCGCTGCATTACAGGGGACGTCAGAAAACACACCACCAAAATCCAGTGTCTTATCTTTAATCCCAATGTTTTTTCCAAACCATGAAAAACCGGGGACAATTTTTATTTCTTTTTCCATTTTTAAAATCTACATTACTAACAGGTTAATCAGTTTATGTTATTGGTAAGTGGTAAAACGATATTCTAGACCTTCCAGCTCATGTTTTGTTGGAAGTTTTATTTTTCTGCACAAAACACTCATTTTGTCTAAATATTAATCCGGATAAATAAACCCTAACGTTTCAAAATAATAAGGGGACAAAACAGTAGTATCAGGAGTAATAATATAAGTACCATAGCAACAATATCAACCCTTAGGGGTGATCGCTTATTAACCATATTATTATGAGCGCAGTTTTTATGAGCTATACTAAACTGTACACGCTTGTTGAAATTGAAGACTCAAAAAGCAACCAGAATCACCAAAAATAGAAACTATGATAATACCTTACGAACAAATCAATCCAGATACATTAAAAAGATTAATTGAAGAATTTGTTACACGAGATGGAACAGACTACGGATGGGATGATACACCGCTTGCGACGAAAATTGCACAAGTTTTACAGCAAGTGAAGCAAGGTTCTGTTGTTATTGTATACGATTCAGAATTACAGTCTTGTAACATAATATCTAAACAAGATGCATCACAATATTTTTAGGAAAAGTATATTTGAAGGCAATTCACACCCGTATGTTTTACTCAATTACGGGTGTGAAAGTGATAATCTTGAATCGTTTAAAGTTTTCGTCGCCAAACAAGTAGCACAAAACTAGATAACAGAAGATACAGTAACGATGCCTTACTCACTGTTTCGGTAATTACATTTTCCACTTTATTGTCTGCTTGTTTGCCTACTCCTCCCGAAAACTGAATAACTGCGTTCTTTTCAGCGTCGGCATCGTTTTGACCACCGTCTTCTAGGACAACCTGGACACACCAATGACCTGTAGTTAAACCTTCAGTATAACTCTCATCGCCTGGGGCAGGACAATAGCCTTCGCTACCCAGGGCTGAGTACAAGCGATTATTGCCATCTACAATGAAGTTCTCCCAACCTGTTGGTTTCAAGATGCGAAGCATTGCGTTTTGTGGAATTTCCGATAATTGAGGAAGTACGATTTTTGCTGACTCACCTTTTGAAGCAATACCATGTAATTCTAGATCGACATACCCACCAATGTTCGCAATATTATCGACGGCTGCTTGAACGTTACTGTATTTATCAAATTGAGCCAACGTTACACCTACTCCATTGCCTTCTGATGCAAATGCTGTTTTACCCAAACGAAGATTCATGCCTGCTGACGACTCCACTAAATAGGCTGTACTTGTTCTCTGTAATAGTGGGATAACATGCATATCTTCTATTGCATCGAGATAGTTTGGAATTCTATCACCATCATCATCACCGTAACCTTCAACAAAATCTGATATTCCATCATTGTCTTTATCTTGTGTGCTAGATAAACCAGGACGTTTATTAACAACATTCAACATCAACTCAGCCATGGCTGATTCCACCGGCGTTCCACTGTCATTTATAGTGAGTCGCACTGTGTATACACCTTCATTAAGCATTGTTGCATCGATGCTAAAGGTTTCAGCGATTTCATCAGTATCAATAAGATTGTTATCAGTGAAATTCCAATTATAGCTGTGGATATCTTCCCGATTAGGATCATTGATAGCAGCATGCACGATAATTGTGCCACCATTGATAATAACGATATTTGTCACATTATCATTTTGTGTCGCAGCTAGTGACAATCTAGGAGCAACATTATATTCAACTATTTGAATGGCATGCTTTACTATGCTACCTTGAACTGCATTATCTGGTGTACCCATCTCAACAATGATTGTCTCTTCTGTCAACTCTCTGAGTTCGTCTTTGACAATATCACCGCTGACACTGCCTTCCAAACCACTTTGAATAATTATATTTCCTTCTATCAAATTATGATCGTCAGGATTGATCGCTGTACCACTGATCTTGTAAGGAATGGTAACTGGATATTTCGCTGCATTGCCGTTGAGTTTCGCTATTATTTCTATAGTAGATCCTTCATCAACGGTTTGTGATGTGGAAAAGTTGACAATAGGAATTACATTAACAGTTTGCTCTGCTGATACAATATTGCCCGCAGCATCACTTGCTGTCCACCTAACAATATGTGTACCTGGTTTAAAGGGACCCTCTTGGTCCACAAATGTGGCAATTTCATTCCCCAAGCTGTCCTGAGCAGTTGCATGACCAAGGTCGACTACAGTATATAACCCAGTCGCATTGATCATAATATCTAACGGCTGTGTAATCGTTGGTACGGTACCGGTTAGTTCAGCTTTAATATCTCGCTCACTACTAGACAGATAGTTATCCAAATTACTTATGCCATCCTCATCACTATCTAGTGCTGCATCTGAGGCATCGAGTGGGTTCATATTATTAGCGAGTTCATAACTATCAGGTATTCCATCATTGTCATCATCTAAATCTGCCAAGTCAGGAATACCGTCTTGATCAGTATCTTTTCCTGTAATAGAAACAAGAAACAATCTTTCAGCTGTTAACTCTCCATCACTTGCTTTAACTGCTATCGTTAATGATCCATATACGTTTTGAAGGGGCGTAAGTGATAATTCGTAGCCCGTTTCTGTTTGTGAAATTTGAATATTTTTATCTGGTATTAGCTGATTATTTTGTGAATACACTGACACATTTAGATTTGACGAGGCTGTTTTGTCATCACTTACATTAAACGTAATACCATCTATTTTGGTATTCATTTCTAAGTTCACATCTTGAATTGCTGTAATTTCTGGCACCTGATTTTTATCACCTTCAATGACTATCGTTGATTGGGCAATAAAATTTTCAAGCGTACCGTGTCCATCTATGTAGCTGACAAGAACACTGAGTGTGGTGCCTTCATCACTAGCATCAATAAGATAGTTATTACTGGTAACTCCAAGACTACCAGAGCTACTTCTTCTCCAGGAATAGCTAAACTCTCCAAGCCCATCAGCGTCAAACAATCTTTCATCTAAAGAGACCGTCTCGCCAACCTTGAATGTGCCGACAATAAATATCTTCCCCGTTGGCAAATCATTTGTGTTAGCGATAACATTAGTTTCTTCGCTAGTGACACTTTCCTGAGTTCCATGATCATCGATATAGGTTATGCGTACACTCAATTTTTGATTAACATCGAGATCATCAGGTGTATAAACATTTCCTATTGCATCGACTATATCAATTCCATTGCGCATCCACTGATAAGAAACTGCTCCTTTGCCGTCAATATCGGTTACATTATTAGACGCGATGAGGGGATGATCTTCTTTAAGAGTGCCACTAATTGTCACCTCACCTTCTGGTAAGTCATTCAAGTTGGCAATAGCAACTGTTTCCGAGCTTAGTACGCTCTCCACAGTATCATGTCCATCGGTGTAGGTAACTTTGACTGTTAGTTTACTACCAACATCATCAGCTTTTAATACATATTCAATAGCATTCTCATTCGCTATATCTATACCGTCCTTGTACCATTGGTAGTTGAATAATCCCAAGCCATCAATGTCTGATAGATCAATGTCAGCGGAAATCTTCTGGCCTTGAACAAAATCACCGATGATATTTACATTTCCTATTGGTAAATCATTAACATTTGAAACAGCTGAGGTCGGCACACTATTTAGTGACTCTAAGTAACCAAGCCCATCAGTAAAGCTAACTTTCAACCCAATAACGTGATTAACATCTTCTTCTGTCAATGCATATGTATCATTAGTTGCGCCTAATATTTCGCGGCCACTCCGAGTCCACTGATAGCTAAATTCACCTAAGCCATTCTCATCGCCCACTACAATAGTATTTGCGTAGAGATTTGATTTTTCTGAAACACCACCATCTATTGCTATAAAACCTGTTGGCTTTTTATTTTTAGTATCATGGTAGGATTTCGAGATTTGATCAGCATCCAAACTAACATTATAAACCTGGAGATCATCAAGCATACCAGCAAAGTGGGACTGGGTATTGCCATTACAACTAGTTGAACTTGAACTGTAGCCTACATATAAAGCAAAATTGTAATAACCTAAGGTAAATGTCGATTGAGGAGTCGATGCTTCTAATTCACCATTTATATACAATCTTAAACCATTGACAGCATCCCAAGTAGTCGCGTAATGATACCAAGTACTTTCTGCTAACACTGCATCACTAGTAAGCACTACCGACCCGGAAGAAGTTTTACTTGTAGCTACTAGCTTCCCGTTAACTATCGATATGGGAACAAAACAATATGAGGAATAATAAATATAAAGTACATTTCCATCTGTTTCACCCGGAGCAACATTTATCCATCCCATATGTGTATAGGGCACATTCGTTCTTGCAAAACTGGAGGTACCCCCGTGATAGACTCGATCATCAATTCCATCCAACAACATTGCTTCGCCAAGTATACCTTGACTATAGGATGCTCCACCATACAGCGAGCCATTTTTGTTATTCGTCCCTGAATCAAGAGCATCATTGTCATATTTCCAGTGTGAACCAGGGTTAACATTGCTAACAGTAATTTGAAATGTTTGCTCAGAAGTTTGTAAGCCATCAAAAACTAACAAAGTAACATCATGCACACCCACATCGATTAATGCTGGAACTCCCGACAATATAGCGTATCCGTTTCCATAGTCATTCAATGTAAGCCACGCAGGTATTTGAGACGTAGTTATGGTTAACGTACCATTATCTGCATCGGAAGTTAAAATCTCATATGTATAAGACTTACCAAAATCTACACTTAGCATTGGTGTGGAGTCAAAAACTGCAGCAATGGGTAAGGCTTCCAATGAAGAACGTGAAGCAATAATTTCTGCATCAAGAGCTACATTGTAAACCGACACATCATCAATCAAACCATGAAACACAGGTATACCATAGGGTAAACCGTAAAAATATGTCCCTGTATTCCCCAGACAAGTATACGAAGGATCATCAAAACCAAAATGAATAAACATGCTCTCGGAACTTGTTCCGAGAGTTGCTTGTGGAGATGTGCCTTGCAAAACACCATTAATATAAAAACGTAATCCGTTCGTTGAATCCCATGTTGTAGCAAAGTGGTACCATATTTCTGGTACTACTGTATTTGCAGATGCAATTGTGTTTAGCGATGTCCCGTCAAAACTTGTAGCAACCATCTTTCCATCAACCAAAGCTACCGGACTATAACAAAGACCTCGGCCATTTGAAGTCTCAGATAGATGAATTAAACTGCCATCAGTCACACCGTTATCTATTTTCACCCAGCCTTCATAGGTGTAGGGAGAAGCAACGCCAAGTTCGAGAAATCCCGCAGCCTTAGCAAAGCCATTTAATCCATCTGCAGATAAAGCAGTTCGTTTTTCATCGGCAACATACATTGCATCTGATGATAACACTGCACTTCTTGAACGATATGTTTCATCAGTCGAACTACCATTAAATCTCCACTGACTCAGTCTTCCAATACTATATACGACTTCAAATTCCGACAGAGTAGCAGTATCAGCTACCGAAGAATTCAGTGTTATGGATATTTGAAACCATTGATTATTTTTTGCAGTAGTTAATTGAGTTGGCAGATAATTACAAATAATGGCTCCTGTACCAGAGCACATGCCATCATGTGTATTACTAGAGTTCCAAAAAGAATTACTAGTCCCATCAGGCCCCATCCAGGATGACCATGCACCAGGTAAGCCTGAGTCATCAGGAGCTGTTCTGATTTGAATTTGAATGTCAGTGGAAGGCTGTAATACTTCGTTCCACTTAATGAGTTCAATTGCTGAAGAGCTATCTGCTGTATTAAACGGATTGGAGATTATGGAGGAAGAACTCGCTGTAGTGTGGTTTAATTCTAAGTCTTCACCAGCGTTAATTACATTTATGCCTTCATCTTTTTGCGCAAAAGCACTCCATCCTGTATTGTTCGAACCATCTGTTGTTACACATTCGATACTATTCCATTCACCGCTTTCTGCTGTACAGGAAATTTCGTCATTGAGCACACCAGAATTCCAGTTACTTTGTGTATAGCTATTTGCCAAAGCACTGATAGAAAAGAATATTAAAGAGAGAAATAACCCAAAAGCATGAACATTTCTTTGATGTTTTGATCTTGGGGAGAAAAGCTCAAACAGAAAATTTTTATCGCAATATCTATTCATATTTAATACACTTTTCTTCGTTTATTTATTAATCAGTATTTCGTCTGATTTAGTGATGCTTTTAGCACTTTCACCTCCCTATAATTAAAAATACCAACTCAGTCACATTCAATGAATTCTCAAAATTTAGTCTTCAAAACTTATATCTCCACATCAAATAAATAATTAGTTCATAAAATATTAGTCAATATTTACTCAACCAATTTGAGACGAAAATTATTAACATTAGATATTAGTAGCTAAAACTTACTTTTATCCCAAATGTGCGAAATATGTCGCCAATTTACTGATAGGCAGTAGTTGATTTCTTTAATAATCGTTAATAATTTAATTATTATCAATTTCATATATAAAAAGAACATTTTATTATTTCAATTTATGTAGTAGCCCTGATAGATTAAGCGGTCAAATCACAAAGCCCCCTATGCAATAGAGACATTCGCAATTTTCATATAGCTAATGTGGATATATAACAGGCATCAAACAAGAGTTTAGCCACATTTATATATTCTACTTTTAGGGGATAACATCAGGATGGTTTGCCATCCACCGAATGGATTGAAGAGTATGTATATTTACGACCAATACGACCAAAAAATCATTGATGAACGTGTAAACCAGTTTCGCGATCAGACACAGCGCTATTTAGCTGGAGAACTCGACGAAGAGAAATATAGATCATTACGATTAATGAATGGCCTTTATGTACAAACTCACGCGCCTATGCTGCGTGTTGCTGTACCCTACGGTTTAATATCTTCCAAGCAAATGCATATGCTGGCGCATATCGCCAATAAATATGACAAAGGGTATGGTCATTTCACAACTCGCCAAAACATTCAGTACAACTGGCCCAAACTTGAAACTGTACCAGATATATTAGAAGAGTTGGCTACTGTTCAAATGCATGCTATCCAAACGAGCGGTAACTGTATTCGAAACGTCAGCTCTGACCAGTTTGCTGGCGTGGCTACGGATGAAATTGAGGATCCGCGTCCATACTGTGAAATCATTCGACAATGGTCAACATTTCATCCTGAATTTGCGTACTTACCACGAAAATTCAAATTTGCAGTTACTGGCTCTTTAAAAGACCGCGCAGCGACTCAAGTACATGACATAGGTTTACACATTGTGCGCAACGTGGATGGTGAGATAGGTTTTGAAGTACTTGTTGGCGGGGGTTTAGGCCGCACACCGATCCTTGGTAAAGTAACCAAAGAATTTCTACCAAAAAAACATTTATTATCTTATGTTGAAGCAATACTTCGTGTCTATAACCAGATGGGACGACGAGATAATATGTACAAGGCAAGAATTAAAATTCTTGTTCAGTCGTTAGGCATCGAAAAATTCAGAGACCTTGTTGAAACAGAATGGAAAGCGATTTTAGAAACTTCAAGCGTCAATCTGGAATTGGATCAAAAAGAAATTGATCGTGTAAAAGCTTTCTTTCAGCCGAAAGAATACGATACATCATCCGTTGACGATACGAGTTTTCAAAAACATTTAGATGAAAACCGCTCATTCCACACCTGGATTAAACACAATACAAAAGACCATAAACAAAATGGATACCGGATTGTCATGGTCTCCTTAAAAGGCCCTAACATTCCACCGGGTGATATTACCGCTGATCAAATGACGCTTGTTGCGAACCTATCTGAACAATACAGCTTTGGTGAAATCCGAAGTACACACGATCAAAATCTTGTATTGGCTGATGTCAATCAAGTAGATCTTTTTGATGTATGGCAGCAGTTAAAAAATAGCGGATTAGCAACGGCAAACATCGGAACATTAACAGATATGATTTGCTGCCCTGGCCTCGATTTTTGCGCGCTTGCCAATGCGCGTTCAATTACAGTGGCAGATCAAATCAATCAACTTTTTGATGACATGGACTACTTATATGATCTGGGCGAACTTAAAGTAAAAGTTTCCGGCTGTATGAATGCCTGTGGTCATCATCACGTCGGGCATATTGGCCTTCTTGGTGTCGATAAAAAAGGTGAGGAATGGTATCAAATCACTTTGGGTGGTTCTGCAGAAGAAGATGCATCGTTAGGTCAAGTCATTGGTCGCTCAGTACCAATCAATGATGTCGCAGATTCTATTAGTAAAATTCTGACCGTTTACGTTGAAAAGCGTTACGAAAATGAACGTTTTCTTGATACATTCCGTCGTATTGGAAAACAGCCCTTTAAAGATTATTTATACGCAATCGAAAAGCCTTTAAACCCAACCGAGGACGCCATTCATGCAGATTCTTAAGAACCGACAACTTGTTCAGGATACATGGAAAACTTTATCGGCTGATGATGCTCTGGTTGATGGTGATATTATAGTACCGTTTACCCGATGGAAAAGTGACAAAGATACATTCACCTCACACAATGGAAAAGTTGGTGTCATAATTAGTAGCGACACAAATATTGATGAAGTAATTGATAATTTATCATATTTTGAATTGATCGCGCTAAATTTTCCAAAATATACTGATGGAACTTGTTTTTCTTATGCATTTTTACTAAGAGAACGCCATAACTTCTCAGGTGAGCTGCGCGCTGTTGGTGACATCTTTCGTGATCAGTTTACTTATCTAGAACGCTGCGGTATTGATGCTGTTCAACTAGAGAATGAAGATGCCTTAAAAGTTGGTAAAAAATCATTTGAAGATATGTCTTTTGTCTATCAAAGTTCGGCAGACAAAGCTGAACCTTTTTATCGCATAAGGTAACAATTTAAAAGATAATAAAAGCGTCATAGCGATGCTTTTATTATCTTTGTGTCGAGCGTTAACCTTTTTGATGCCCTAAAATTGTTTTCAATTCAGGTACACAAGATCCACAGTTTGTTCCAGCCCGCAACGATTTTCCTATCTCGTCAACAGAGACAATATTTTCTGTTTTTATTGCGCCAACAATTGTATTCAAACCAACAGAAAAACAAGCACAAACAATTCGTCCTACATCTTCTTGCCCTAACGGTGGCTTACCTAATAACAAACCTTTTCTCGACTCATCATCAAGCTGCTCTTCTTTAAATAAACTCGCCAACCAGCTACGTGAAGGTAATTCATGGCTAGGCGCAATAAATATACAGCTTTCTACTGCATCGCCTATCATTCTCACACCACGGTAACGATGTGCGGCTTTATCGAGCAATTCAACCCAATTAACGTCGTTTTCAGACGCACATAATATCCCTCTAGCCCATGCCGGCCAGTCTTCTGTTTTTTGTTCACTCGCAATCTCATATCGATAAAAGCCATCACCTTTAGACATAACCCAATAATTAACTTCACTCATATCAATTTTGCGACGAGACAATAGAAATCCGTGCCAGGCAGGCTGATAAGCAACAATACGAATCGGTGTGTGCTTTAACTCCGGCTGCCCCGATATCGGATCCACTTCTGGGTTTACAACTGCACCGACTCTACCGAGGCTCGAAAACTGCTCATTCCAATGCATGGGAATAAAAACATTTTTCCCCTGCTGATATTCATCAACTCTAACCCTAACAACAACTTCACCCCAACGACTAAAAATATGCACAAGTGCTCCATCAGAAACACCTATCTTAGCAGCATCATCCGGATTAATCTCGGCATACGGCTCAGGGCTGTGTTCTGACAAACGAGGCGCTTTACCCGTGCGTGTCATTGTGTGCCATTGATCTCGGACACGACCAGTATTTAATATAAACGGGAAATCTTCATCGGGGAGATTTTTTGGCAATCGTGGCTCAATACTCACAAACTGCGCCTTTTCACTTGGTGTAAAAAACCGCCCAGTTCCGAACAATCTAGCGGTTGAATCTCCCTGATTTTTGATCGGCCATTGAGCCGGTTCAAAATCATTATACTCACCATCAGTAAGACTGACTAAACCTGACAAATCAAAATCACGCTCGCCACTATTCTCAAAACTTGATAGCTCAGCATGTTCTCTAAAGATTTCTGCGCTGTTTTTAAAATTAAAAGCGCCACCAAATCCCATGCGCTTAGCTACTTCACAAATAATCCACCAATCGGGCTTTGCTTCACCTTGTTCTTCGATAAATTTTCGTTGACGTGAAATTCGCCGTTCAGAATTTGTCACGGTACCGTCTTTTTCCGCCCAACCTGCTGCAGGCAACAGTACATCTGCTAGTACTGAAGTATCCGTATTTTCCACACAGTCTGACACCACCACCAATTCGCATTTTTCTAAGGCAGACCGAACACGATCTGCATCTGGTAAACTAACAGCCGGGTTGGTCGCCATAATCCAAACAGCTTTAATTTTACCAGAATCAATCTCATTAAACAGATCCACTGCTTTTAGGCCTGGCTTTTCACATATCGTTGGAGATTTCCAAAACCTTTGCACTAAATCCCGATGCTCTTCGATGCCAATTTCCATATGTGCAGCGAGCATATTTGCCAAGCCGCCAACTTCTCTTCCACCCATTGCATTGGGTTGACCCGTAAAGGAAAACGGACCCATACCTGGTCGGCCAATACGGCCAGTTAGCAAGTGACAGTTGATTATCGCGTTAACCTTGTCTGTTCCACTTGATGATTGATTAACGCCTTGGGAATAGACCGTTACTACTCGCTCAGTTCTGCCAAAAATCCGAAAAAATTCTGCAACGTCTTTTTCATCTAATCCACACCGCGCAGCAACACTCTCTACCGTTGGTGCTGTCGCTTGGGCGGTAGCCAATGCCTGCGAACAACCTTCAGTAAAGTGACTAACGAAAAGCTCGTTGGTTTCACCTTGTTTTTCCAACTGGCTCAATAATCCATTAAACAAAAAAGCATCAGAACCTGGTACGAGAGATAAATGTAAATCAGCAATATCACAAGTAGCGGTTCGACGTGGGTCGATAACTACGACAACCAAATCGGGATTACTCTGCTTGGCTTGATTTATTCGTTGATATAAAACCGGATGACACCAGGCAGTGTTAGAACCCACTAATACGATAAGCTTTGCTCGCTCCAAATCTTCATAAGAACAAGGCACAGTATCAGAACCAAAAGCACGCTTGTGCCCCGCTACAGATGAAGACATGCACAATCGAGAATTGGTATCAATATTAGCAGAGCCGATATAGCCTTTCATCAATTTATTGGCCACGTAATAGTCTTCCGTGAGCAACTGTCCGGAAACATAAAATGCTACAGCGTCGGCCCCATGTTTTTTTATGACATTTTGAAATCCATTGGCTACTTTATCTAAAGCGCTATTCCAATCACAAGCTAAACCATCAACAACAGGATTAAGTAACCGCCCTTCCAAATCCAGTGTTTGATCTAGCGCAGATCCTTTTGAGCAAAGTTTCCCAAAATTTGCTGGATGTTTTTCATCACCGATAATTTTAATTGTTCCATCGGCTTCAGTATTTGCTATTACTCCACAACCAACACCACAATAAGGGCAAGTTGTTCTAATCGTTTTATTCGTGAATTCTTGCTTATTCATAGTTACTTTTCCAAGCGTCAAACTGTTAATACTTCGTTGCTAATCATCGAGCAATTTTCACTTTAATATTTATTGAGTAAAAAACGTATTTTTGTAGAATGTTACGTCAACTACATCATCAATTCGGCGAGATACTAGCACCCTGTCAACGTCGAATTGACTCTAACAGGGTACTAGTCTTTCATGAGTTATATATTCAATCCGATTTTTATACGCTACCTTGCTTATACTGACAAAAATATTTGTCCGCCCTCAATTTTTACATCGTAGCGACCTGCGCAACCTTCGTCTGGCGCTTTCGCGTTACCGGTATCCAATTCGATATTCCAATTATGCAGCGGGCATGTCACCACATGCCCATGAACTATCCCCTGCGATAAAGGACCATCTTTATGCGGACACTTATCTCTTAGCGCAAAAATAGAATCATCCGCTGCACGGAATATTGCAACATCACCTTTATCAGTTTCTACCACACGCGCACCAAGCTTTGGAATATCTTCCACTGTACCAACTTCTATCCAGTTACTCATTTTCTTCGACCTCGGAATCTTTTAATACATCCCTCTTCAACACAAAGAGGGATAATTTTTCGTCAATTAACCCAATTTTTTGATAGGTGTGTATTCGTAAGCTTCCACACCCTCACTAGCGCGTTCTTTCCATGGGTCAACTTGAAATACTTCCTGAGATTCAAGAAAGCGAGCATGAAGCATTTTTCGATTATCCGCATCTTCAACTATTTTATCTTTGACGTAACTCAAACCAACACGCTCAATCCAGGGCGCGGTTCTTTCCAGATAATGTGCTTCTTCACGATAAAGCTGCATAAATGCACCACAATACTCTAACGTTTCTTCTTCAGTGACAACTCGACAAAGTAAATCTGTTGCGCGAACTTTGATTCCACCGTTACCACCGATATGAAGTTCGTAACCGGAATCGACACAAACAACACCAAAATCTTTTATTGTTGCTTCTGCACAGTTTCGCGGGCAACCAGAAACAGCAATTTTGAATTTATGCGGCGTCCAGGAACCCCAGGTCATCTCTTCAGTTTTGATTCCGAGCCCTGTAGAGTCTTGCGTACCGAATCGACACCATTCGGAACCAACACAAGTTTTAACCGTACGTAATGATTTACCGTAAGCATGGCCTGAAACCATTCCTGCATCATTTAAATCACCCCAAATTTTTGGAAGATCTTCTTTCTTGATGCCGAATAGGTCAATACGCTGACCACCAGTGACTTTCACCATTTTGGCGTCGTATTTTTCCGCAGCATCAGCTATCGCGCGAAGCTCATTAGGAGTTGTTACCCCACCCCACATTCGAGGAACAACTGAGTAAGTACCATCTTTTTGAATATTTGCATGCACACGTTCATTGATAAAACGTGATTGAGGATCATCCTTTGCTTCTTTAGGCCAGGTAGCAAGTAAATAGTAGTTCAATGCTGGGCGACAAGAAGCGCAACCATCAGGTGTTTTCCACCCTAGAGATTCACGTACTGCTTGTTGAGAAGTTAAATGTTGGCTTTTTATTGTTTCACGTACTGCATCGTGAGTGCGCTCTGTACATTTACACATTGGCTTAATGTTTGTGGCTGTTTCATAATCACCACCCAGTGTTGATGCGATAACCTGTTCTACAAGACCAGTACATGATCCACAAGAAGCAGACGCTTTTGTATGAGCACGCACATCATCCAGCGTAAACAAACCTTTTGTCGTTATTGCTTTAACAATTTCGCCCTTACAGATACCATTACATCCGCAAATTTCCATATCATCCGTCATTGCAGCGGCGGCATTATGCCCGCCATGACCAGAGTCACCCAAATGTGCTTGCCCAAACATCAAGTGTTCACGGATATCGCTAACATCAGTTCCGTCTCGCAACATTTGAAAATACCAAGCACCGTCGATGGTATCGCCATACATCACTGCACCGAGAATTTTGTTATCTTTCAGTACAATTTTTTTATAAACACCGCGACTAACATCTTTCATTACGAGATCTTCGGTCGTCTCATCACCGTTAAAGTCGCCAGCAGAAAATAGATCGATGCCTGTTACTTTAAGTTTTGTCGAAGTTACAGAACCTTCGTAACGGCCAATTCCCATTTTTGCAAGATGATTTGCGCAAACTTTCGCCTGCTCAAATAATGGAGCAACTAAACCATATGCTTGACCACGATGCTGAACACATTCACCAACCGAATAAATTTTTGGATCAAACGTCTGCATTGTGTCATTGACAACAACACCGCGTTCACAATGAAGGCCTATTTTTTCAGCAAGTTCAATATTGGGGCGAATTCCAACCGCCATAACAACCAGATCAGCCGCGAGTTCAGAGCCATCCTTGAATCGCACGCCTTTTACACGATTCTCACCGAGAATAGCTTCAGTTGACGCGCCCATTAAAAAGTTAAGACCGCGAGACTCAAGCGAGTCTTTAAGCATTTTTCCAGCAACTTCATCCATCTGACGTTCCATTAATACATCGCCTAAATGTACAACAGTCACAGACATGCCTTGCAACATCAGACCATTTGCCGCTTCCAAACCAAGAAGGCCACCACCTATTACAACGGCATGCTTATGCTTCTTTGAGGCATCGAGCATTTGATCGACATCATGAATATCTCGAAATGAGATTACACCAGGCAACTCATGCCCAGGCACAGGGATAATAAAAGGATTGGAACCGGTTGCTAGTAATAGGCGATCATATTCTTCTTCTATACCGTCTCCAGTAATTACTTTGCGTGCTTTTCGATCAATATTAACAACGGTTTTACCTTTGTGTAAGGTGATATTATTGTCTTTATACCACTGCTCATCATTGAGCATTATTTCATCAATCGTTTTCTCTCCAGCCAGCACAGGAGAGAGTAAAATTCTATTGTAATTGCCATAAGGTTCTGCACCAAATACTGTTATGTCGTAAAGCTCCTCATCAAGCTTCAACAACTCTTCAACAGTTCGCATACCGGCCATTCCATTACCAATCAAGACCAGTTTTTCTTTCATTATATAACCTCGCAATAAGTCTAATCAAAAGCTAATTGCCATTTACATGCCATTTCAGAATACCAACAGTTTAGTTTAAGAATTCAATGTGTTACACATACATCAATCTTTATCAAACATTCATAACCAACAAGCCTTCGCACTAACATTGTGCAGAGAATTAACTATACGAACCAATAAAGAACACAAAAATAATGCTCGCATCTACCAAACTTTTAGGCGAACTAAATTCATTCCATGTCAAGCTTTAAGGCTAACTTAATGCAGCAAGTTTAAGAAACGAATAAAATATATAGTGATAAATCGGAACTCTCTAAAATGTGATGTAAATTTATAAGAGTTTTCATGATAATAATGTGTTTTTTAATTGCGTTTGCATTGAAGTCACGCTACTCTTAACCATAGCAGTACTATAAAAAATTACGATGTTCTGGAAGGAGGACAGCAATAATGAGCATGCAGCTAAAAAAATTAAGTATCATCGCTGCATCTACTTTAATTGTCTCGGGGAATATTTACGCTGGAGCACCAACAGCGTATGACAATTGGGTAGTTGAAGATGGGGTTATCTATTCGGGGAAAAAGGATGATGGTTGGCTGGGAGGACCAGATCCTACTGCACCTGGATTCGTTCCACCCGAAGCTGTGCAAGCAGGAACACCAATTTATACTGCACCAGGTTCGACTCCTACAGACGGCTTTTCATGTGATGATGGAAACATAACTTGTAAAGTATTGGTGCAAGACAATGGTTTTATCTATGAAGAAATAACTTTCACACACCCTAATGGAGATCAAAAATATTTACGTATGGTCGTTGTCGATGATACGGTTGTGGATGGAGATGCAACTAATGTTTCTTTCAGTTCCGAAAGCTTCGTACCATTCGCAATAGGAGGACTAGGAGCTTTCGCTCAAGGATTGGCGGTTAAACAAGTTGTGAGAGACTCTCAAGATAATTTCGTAGATGTTGCTGAAATTCAAAAAGGAATGCTCAGGTTAGCCCCAGGCTTTGTACCATTTGGCACTAATAACACTCCAACTCCTCCTGATGATGCATTTACGACAAAATTAAGTCAAACATTTAGTACCGCAGACTTAGATTCTTCATTTGGTTACACTAATTACACGCAATACGCAGTAGCTCCAATCGAACGAAATCCTGATCTAAATATTATCATAGGACAAGAAACATCCCTAACTCAAACCGTTCTTCTAGGCGATAACCCTGGTTCCACCGAGCCAAAGAAACAAGCCTTTGAATACCGCCAAGTAAGTGGAATGAAGGGTACTCACGACCCAAGTCTCGGATTAGGAAATGCGTTCGACAGTCTGTATCATTTCGGCGCTCAACTGACAATGGATGGTAGCATGACACTTGAAACCTACCCAATTGGTGGCGGTGATAATGGTTATGACGGTAGCACTGTACCCTACTCAGGGGCTGTCTTTTTTGGTCTCAACCCGACTCCAGGTGATGATGTTCGAGTTACATGGATTGCAGCGACTGAACTAGCTAATTTTGGAGACGTAACAAACCCTGCTGAAGTTGGATTCGCTTACCAACAAGTTGTTAACAAAACAACTGATACTTCCGGGCGTGAACGGTATTTAAATTTCATTGACGGACCATCGAATACCACTAACCCATTGACAATTGATCCTTTTGATTGGGATGAAAATAACTTTGGCACTCAACCTGTATTCTAAGTAGTAGTATATTACACTCATACTAGACTCAATAGTCTAGTATGAGTCACTGTAAATTTCTAATTGGCACAAATCCCCTTTATTTTGCTAAAAAACTAATGGATAACCACAGCTGGCAAACTTTGCTTCTATTATCAGAGTTTCGCTTTTGCCATTAAAAAACTTACCACCATTTCTCCATCCTTGCTCTTAATTCAAAACAACTTTCAATTGGTTGGGAGCATATAAAGCAATATTAGTCAGCATATTTAGAGTAAATTGCATTTGGCGCTATCTATCCACACGTATCATAAACTCATCTAAAAATGCTCGATTATCCATGGCTGATAATGGTTACTTTTCTAGCTATATTGCATCAAACTCTCATTGAAGTTATCTTTTGTAAATTTTACTGGGCACTTAAGTTAGGCAATAATTCGAATTGACGCCTTATGTAATATAACATCTCGATAAAATATCATAACGCAATCTATACACAGAAATTCCTATTTTTTATTTGTCAATTGATTTGAAAAAGCAAATAAGCCTAAAAAGATCTTTTCAGAGGGTGCTAAGGATATAAAAATCTATTTAATAAATTAAAATCTAAAACTCACACCAGTGGAAAAGTTTAATGATCTATAGTCAGTTAAAGTAGAATTTTGAAAACCAATTGGAACATCTTTCGCCCAATATATAAATCCTTGTTCGATATTAGATCGGTTATCTACGGCAGAGACAGAGCTGAAAAGAGCTAACCTCCTGTGAAATTGATAGTTAAATCGAGCGGAAATTGAAAATGTCCAATTTTCTCTTTTTTTCAATCTATTATTTAAATGCTGCTCGCGACTATCGAAATTTTTATATCGATCATGCGTAAAGTTTGACGAAAATGATGCAGATAATTTTCTACCGATTAAAGATCTGACGGATAAACTTAAGTTATAACCATAATTCGCATAATCACTACCAAACTGATCAGTATTTTGTGTATCTGTAAACGAATAATTTGCGGTAATTGATCCTCCAGTTCGTAATGGATAAACAAAACTAATGGAAGGAGTAACTTCTCTTGTACTCGAAAAAGACAATCCCTCGGATGAAAAATTGCGAAGTTGAAGTTGATATTGAATCGTCTGAGGCAAAGAACGATCATCGTCTGTTTGAATAAGAGGTGTATCTAATCTTTTTGACACAGCTAAGGATATATTCGATTCCTCACCACGAAAATCCTCAAACAATAAACCTTTTGTTTCCCTAAATGATGCGTTTGTCGTAAAAAATATATTATTTGTATTATATTGTCCAAGTATTCCGTACTCTGGTGATAAAGAATCATTCTGAGATTCGTGTAATGCAGAATAGGTTGGAGAAACGCGAAATGATATATTTAAATTTTTGCTCGGCCTGTAACGGGTAGTAAAGTCAAACCTCAAGCTTGAATTGAATGCAGAAGTTAATACCTGAGTATTCGGGGAATTTGTACGTGACTGAGAGAGAGTGTAAGTCACTGAATAGTTAAAATTTCTTACCCTATCTTCAAGCGAAGGAATGCGGTCTCTTGCTTGTTCAACTAAATTACCTGCTGAATTTGCCCTCACAATAGTGCGATATTGAGCTAACGCCAATTCATCTTCACTTGTCCGCTCGTAGAGTACCGCCAAACGGTAGCGAACATCCCAATTGTTTGGTGTTTTTTCCAGCACTTTCCGCAAAACCACTATCGCTAAATCAAGTTTACCTTGAACCGTGTATACTCCACTCAAAAAGATGTTAATTTGGGAATTACCTGGCTCATAGGACAACATATCCAGAAGCTCTTCCACTACCCAATCATAGTTTTTTTCAATATATTGCTGCCTTGCGACCTGCAGTCGAACAGAGAGCATTAATCTAGTAGCTATTCGGGTGTTAATGTTTTCATTCATTGACGCAATAGCTAGAGAAAAAGCATCTGCGGATTTTATATAATTCCTTAGCCTTTCATATAGTGTCCCCAAATTAACGTAAACTTGAAAATTATGAGGATCTACTTTTATCGCTTCTTTATAATGCGCAATAGAGTTATTAATAAATCGCCGATCTCGCTGATAAATCCCTGCCAAAGCCAGGTGAGCTTTAATATCTCTTGGATCTCTATTTACCGCGTTTAAATATTCCTTTACAGCTCCGGCAATATCTCCACGCTTACCAAGTAGTTCTGCTTTTGATCGATATATATTAGCTAAATTTATTTTTGCTTCTTTACCAATAGGAGAATCGCCATCAACAAATATTATTCTTTCTAACTCAAGCACAGCTGCTTGAATTCTATTTGTCATTACATACAATTTTGCCAACTCAAGTCTTACAGTTGTGTTTGTAGGTTGCTCCCCCAAAACTTTGAGCAACAATTCCTCAGCACGTTTTTTATTGCCCGATTCAAACAATGCCTTAGTTATACCTAAGTTTGCATGTACATTCTTATTATCGGTCTCTAATACTTGTTGAAATGATGTAATGGCGTCTACCCAATTGCGCTGTGCTAAATAACGATTGCCATCAGCTAATCCCAGTTGATTTGCAGCTTGTAGCCCAAAGCCATTTGGGTCAAGCAATATCACTTGCCGTAGTTGCTGATTAAATTTTTCATGTTCATTTTTTTCTTTATAAACAATTGCTAACTGAAAGTGTATTGAGACATTATCAGGTTGGACCTCAATTATTTGCTTATAAATTTTTTCCGCGGTATTAAAGTTGGTTAACTGTAAGTTTACTGCCCCAAGTTGCGCTAGAATTTTTAAATCGTTTGGGTATTCTTTATACATTTCAGTATAGTGAGCCAACGCCTCCTCTAGCTGACTATCTTTTATGAATCTTTGACCAATAGCAAATCCCAATAGTTTTTTCGTTTCATGGGTAAAAGCCGTATTGCCACCTGTTTCAATTACGATATTATATTGTTTTTCAGCTTCATCAAATTCACCAGCTCTTACTAAAACCTGTCCATAGGCAGTTCTTAATCTTGGATTTGATGGTGCTAATGCAACTGATTTTTTTATATGCTCAAGAGATAAAGCAAGCTGGTTTTTTCTCTCATAAACGGTTCCTAACCAATAATGGACTTGAGCATTTTCCGGAAAATACTTAAGTAATTCAGTTAATACCTCATATGCAGTATCTATCTGATTATCTCTTATCCATTGCTTAACAATATCAAGCACTTCATTGACATTACTATCCTTTGTCAATTTCATATTGATATCTGCTGCTTTTATTTTAGATATTCGATGCAAACTTGCTGAAGCTTCTTGAACAACTACATCATTTGACGACACTTGAGTTATTTTTTCATATTCATCTGCAGCCTCATCCAACCTATCCTGTTGAACATAAAAATTCGCCAATTTCTTTCTGACATCATAATTAAGCGGATTCAAGGATAGCAACAAAAAATAGATTTCTTCAGCCTCATCTAGTTTTCCTTGCCGCTGGTGCATTTCTGCTTTAACCAAATTTGCAATAAGATTATCCGGCTCAACTGACAAAACAGCATCCAATTCGATTTTTGCCTGAATATATTTTTTCTCCAGAACATATTTTTCAGCAACGCTTACAATTTCTTTAATTGCTTTTTGTTTACTCACCCTGTCCAACTTGTCATATTTTATGACGTTCCGAAGGCTTTCCCGCCAATTTCTTAAATCTTTTTCCTTTAAATATATGGTACTCAATCGTCCATAAGCAGACACATAACTGGGATTAATTTCAACCATTGCCAGGTAAGTGCTTTTAAGAAAATCAATTTTAGATTTCTCAGAATAAATAGCAGCCAACGCTTCAAGCACAGCAATATCGCGGGTAAACTTCTTCGTCATATCCAAAAAATGAGTGAGCGCTTGATCATAAGACTTTTCATCAAGATATTGTTGCCCTTGAACCAGCCCTATTAAACGCTCAATCTCAAGTCTTTCAGCAATATCAACTGGAGACACTAATAGTCGACTATAAATATCTTTTGCTTTCTGCAGCTCCCGATTAGTCGAATATAATTCAGCCAAACGCAATTTAAGTTTTCTATTATCTGGAGCAAGCTCCACGCTTCTCTTCACATAAGCAATAGCTTCTTTAGTTTTATTCTGCTGAATTAAGATATGTCCCATCCAGTAGTTAGCTTTGCTATTTGCTGGAGAGCTTTTTAATATGCCTTGCAATATTGATACTGCAGTAGTCACATCTCGTTTTTTTAATGCGCCCTTTACTTGGTCTATTAATTCATCTTCAGATTGATCAATTCTATTGATTTCGCTTATGCGACTTGTGATTTCCTTTGACTCTTCACTCCTGCCCAATCTATTTAAAATAGTCGCTATTTTTATTAAAATATCTTTTTGATCCGGTTGTTTAATCAATAATCCACGATAATGTGATAATGCTTCATCTAACAAACCTTGATTGATCAACTTCTCTCCGGCAATGTATTCAATCCTTGCAGAGGCTACATCAATTACATCCGAGTCAGATGAAATATCTAATACATTTTCATATAATTGAACTGCAGCATTCAAGTCTCTAAGCTTTTCAGAATAATCTGCATAAAATAAATAATACTCCGCTTGGTCTGGAGAATAATAAATAGCGCGAGTTAGGTATTTTTTAGCTAACGCTATTTTGGATTGTTTCGAATACAATTTGCCAAGTAAAAAATTAGCGCGTCCATTTTCTGAATTATCCAGCATTAAGGATTTTAAATATAATTCAGCTGGACCATAATCGCCGTTACTTATCCATTCATTAATTTCTAGTAATATCTCATTTAACTCGTCACCATCTACTTTTTTATTTGATGACTTCCTAACTCGCTCAGCTCGTAAAACAGATAATTTGTCTCGACTTTCTTGAGCATATTTCCCAGTTTTATCTAGCTTTACAATCTCTTTATACTGTACTGCAGCTTTATCAATCTCACCAGTTTTAATATACAGTGTGGCTAGCGACATTCTGATATCAATATTCTTTGGATATATTTCTTGCAACCTATGAAAATTAGACACTGCCGAATCAAAATCATTTCTCTTGATATATATCCTCGATAACAACTTTCCAGCTTCTAGTTGACCTGGAATATTATTTAATACTAATTGTGCATCTGATAAGGCATTATCTACATTACCACTAGAAAAATTATCCTGGGCATTATTCAACAACGTTGAAAGCGCATAATTAAACGCTTTGCCTTTTTTATTCTCAGTCAATATTCTATTCAAAACATTCCGTTGTTTATTTGTTTCAGAATTTTTTTGATATAGCTTTGACAACCTCACATCAATTGCTGACTTATCAGTTGTTTTCTCACGAGCAATATTTAATGCTAGCTCTGCATCTTCAAACAAATCAGCATCGTCATAAACTACACCAAGAAGCTCATAAAACTCCGCATCCCGAGGAAAAAGCAAAATAGAATTTTGAATTAAATTCACAGCACTACTGTAGTCATCATTACGAATGAATTTTTGAATTTGGTTTTTTGCAATATCGCTTAGAATTGATTTACGCATAGATGGCTTCATATCTTTGGCTTCAAGCGTCTCCAGCAAAGATATGGCAGTATCAAAGTCCCCATTAAGGCGAGAAACTCTCGAATAATCACGCTGCAACTGCACAACTCCAGGAGACAAGTCTGCAGCCCTTCGCATATAAGGCAATGCACTTTTATACATATCCGCGCCTTCATATGCTTGGCCCAATATATATAGAACCTCTACATTATCAGGAGAGTATTTTTTCACTTTCTCCAGTAGCAGAATAGCAGAACGATATTGCTTGTTTTTAACAAACGCTCGACCATCAGAAATACTCTTCAATAATTGAGCTTGTGTAAATTCACTACTATTTATATCCGCAAATACATTGACAGTTAATACTAAAAAAATACTAATGCGCAAAAGTAATTTTAATATAGCAATGAAGGTTAATGAAAATTTATTCACGGTGATTTATTTAATATTCTATATTAATACTAAACAGTATTTGCATACCACTCATATCAATGTTTAGTGATTGATATCTAGAATCATTATCCTCCGCATTGGGTTGAGCAAGATAACCAACAGTACCATCCGATCGATTCCCATATGGCAATCCACTCTGAATTGATTCAATAGTTCCCACCCCTTTTGTATCCATACCTCTTAATTGCACACTACGCTCAGCTTTAAGGTAAGTACTTTCTAATCCAAGACCAAACCACTTACTAAGGCGCCATTCAACACCTATTCCAGCCTCTCCCATTAAAAGCGCACCTGTTTGGGCTTCCATTACAATAATTCGTCTAAACGAAACATCACCATTTTTTTCAAAAAAAGTGAAAATTGTGTCATCTCTATAATCTAAATCGAAAATTTCATGAAGAGAAAGCCTCGAATAAAAATTAAATTTCCCTAACTGTATGAAGTTATATCGCCAACCGGCAGAAAACTCAGTATAAGAAAATTTAGCACGCCTTTCATAAAACAATTCTCGTAACTGACCCTGAATTGGAATATTAATAGTAGATACGCCAAAGGCTGTTGCTTCCCAGCTACCTAAACCAAAAATAATGCTGTGCGATGCATTAGCATTCCATAAAAATGTTAACGCTGTTTTCCCCCCTGCTGAACTTCCTGTTAAGGGTGAAGCTATTGTGAATTGCTCAGTAACGTTATTACCTATCTCATCAACATCTTCAATAGTACCAACACCGACTGTTGGTGCTTGATATAGTTTTTGCAAACTTTGCAAATTAGGCACATGAGCACCAAACTGAACTGATGCAGTCCAATGCTCATCTTCAGGTGCTGATTCCACCTGAATTGCATACACACTAAGAAAAACTATCAATATGTGCCCTAACTTTTTAACGCGACGTTGCATCTACTCTTAGTATCCAGTTGGCTAGAAGCTAATTTTAAATTCCAGAAAAAGTCGATCATGATTATCAAAGTTACCAATAAATTGAGTACTCTGAGTAACAAAACGTAAATCAGTAGGATCTCCACGAACAGCGACAGTCCCGGTACGAGATTTAGCTCCCCTGAACCAATCAACACCAACTCCCAATGTCACTTTTTCTGCCGGGCTAAATGTAAAACGAGGTTTCAGATATATCTCCTTTAAATCCATTAGATAAATACCTAACAACTCAAAAACAGCCGATGATTCATCTATTTTTTTTCGTATGAATATATTAAACGTTGTATCAAGCTGATTTTGGATTAATGATGGATTATATCCCAGTATTAGTTGCTGAGTAATTCCAGGAGAAATTTCGGTGTGAAATACATTTAAGTCGACACTTAAACCAAATCGAATATGATCACGTTTAAGAACGCCTTGATTATCTAGATAATCGTCGTCATCAAGATCAACAAAAGAAGTGCCGAAGTATTTATCCTTAACATAAACTAATTCACTGCTAACGATACTATCAAAAAATGGGCGAGTAAATGTTAGGCCATACATGTGCATTCTTGCATATCTTGGAAGAAATTCTGGCGGATTTTCCTCAGCAGACACACCCGCATCACCTGCATCCTGAGTATTCAGGACATTACGGAATATGACAGGGAAGTCATCCCAAGTATAAAAATAACTTAATGCAAGTTGCGCTTGCATTAATTCAAAGGAATATCTAAATCCGACCTCTGTATTCCCTAGTTTATCTTTCTCCGGATATTTAGTTCCCGGGACTTCTTGCAACAATTCCCACTCAGAACCTTTAGGTGCGGGTTTATGAAACCTTATATCAGGAATCCAGATGAACTGAAAATCTCCTAAGCTGTGATAATAATCAAATTTTGCTGACCACAATGGAATTCGATAATCAAGCAAATCCAGCAAAATCAATTCTCGAAAATCTGTAGGATTAACTTCATCAACTAGTCGAACACCTGGAATGACTCCCCAAACAATAAACTGCTTACCTAACCGCAAGTCAAAATCATCAAATGCAAAATCAAAATACAACTCTCTAAACTCTGCGACATCACTATCTTTCTCTTGCTCCAGAGTTTCCACAAAAGCTAATGGTTGATCTACATCACGCTCAGAACGTGCTGCTATGGTATCGTAATCAAAAACATCGTAGACAAAATCATGATACGCCCATGCGCTTGTAAAAAAATTATGTCTTTTGTAGATGGGGGTTAAACTTTCAAAATAGACCGTACTTCTAATTTTAGTGTAGGTTCTTGGCTCGCTAAAACGATACGCCATCTCAGTTCTGAAATAGCCGCTAAATCGAGATTCTGGCAATAATCCACCCTCGTTTGAGCTGGCGTCAGCCACAACAAAACCTAATCCAAAAAAAAATATTATGATGAGTAACAGGAGATTCACGTGAATTATTTAATTTTAGTAATTGAGCAAGACTACTTCTATATTTAAAATTGTCACTACCAAATTACTATTTCCCATTTTGATTCAATAAACTCAATAGCATAACAGATTGGAGTGGGTTAATGAGCATTGAATACCCATCAAACTTAACTCAAAAGCAACAATTGATCCTGTTGTTTAAAATAACGCTCATAAGCTTAGATATCCATTATGCCAAATAAAAAAACCACCGAAATTAAATCGGTGGTTTTTTATCAAGACAGAACTAATTAAAACTGTCTTTATGCTTTAATAGAGATCAGCATAGAAACTAATCAAACGGATCATCTGTAAAGTTACTTTGAGGATGTCCACCATCCGCTAATGAGAAGATAGACTGATACTCATCTGCATTATTGACAGGATGGAATTGATCATCAGGACCAGCACCATCTATATCAGCTCTATCCGCTAAACTACCAAAACCGAAATCTCCAGCATTCAGAACTGTTTGCGCGATATATACACGATCAACAGTATCACCAACGACCCAGTCAATACTGTTTGCATCATTGAAATCGCCAACAGCACCAAAACCACCGCTACCAGCAACAGATGTGCCAGCAATATGGCCGACTAAGTTAGCACCAGCAATATAACTAAGCTGGCCACTTGTATCATTACCAACACGTTTTTCGTACTGGAAGTTTTGGTCGTCAACAGCAACACCAAGATTCACACTAGTATCGAGTGACAAGCTAGATGATTGAACAGTCGCTTGAGCCGCACCATCAAGTGCAGTTGAAACAGACGCAAAATCAAAATTATCATCAAATGAGGCATCACCTGGATCAATATTTTGATTTAATTTCAACACACCAGTAATGTCGTTACGAAGAAAGCTTCCAACATTATCCGGATCAGGGGTATCATTTAAATTATCTTGATATGCATCGTAAACAAAACCAGTATCAAAACCAGCGGTAGCAGGATTGCCGTCTACAGCATCAGTGACAGTTTGCGTTAAAGCAACAGTTTTCCAATTATCAGCCGCACCCAAGAAATCTGCACCTGTTAAAATAACACTGCCTGACTGTAAAGTACCTGCGTTTGTGCCGAGACGAAGGTCATCAACAGTTTGATTAACAGCAATACCAGTGCCGCCAGCAGCATTAATTTTAACAAAACTCTCAGTATCAAAGAATTCGAAACCTACGGTACCTTGAGAATCATTACCTTGAATCGAACCACCACCAATGATAGTTTGAAAGAATGTTTCGCCTGACACTTTATCAGTTAATGTGAATTGAGCAAAACCATCATCATGTATTGGATTTGCACCAACAACAAACCCAGCTGCATCTGCAGCAGCAGTATTATATATTACATCTTGAAGTCCAGGATTTGGGCCACCTGCAGTATCGTAGGTGTATGTAGTCCCAAAAGGAATTGGTGGTCCAGCCTGAGCAATTACGGGCAAAGCAGCCACACCAAAAAACATCAAATTACGGAGTGTATTTGTTTTCATATACAACTCTCCCTCGTTAAATTTGCCATTATGAATAACAGCGTTGTTAAAAAAATTTAAAACCATTTGATTAATCAAATACAGATTTCAACATTTTTTAAAGTAACACCTCCTTATTATTGTTGTATTAGCAGTATGAAAACACGGTACGTTTAGTTCAAACTGTAAATTACTATTAATAAATCGAGGCACGTCGTTGCATGTTACATAAATTAACGGAAAAGAGTCTTTAAAGGCTGCGCACTACACATTTGTAAAATTAAACCCAACGCACAACCTTTTTTTGCATGCCCCGAAACCACCCTCAAAGCATGCCTGGGTAAATATCGATCACCAATATCCACCTTCGCATGCACACTCATTGTTCTATTATTTTATTAGTATACGCTTTAAACGTTTCTTTTTCTTTTTAGTCACTCAGCAACATAAATACATGTGCAAGTTGTTAATCAGTTTCGCTTAATTTACGGTAAATTAATATAAATTACTAGTATTAGATAATACAACAATATAATAATGTTTTACATTGTTTATCGTTTAAATAAGTCAAAAAAATATGACTTTAAATACATTATAATAAACACCGTTATTTATTCAAATATTATATTAACTTAGTGAACAAATTAGCGCTACGCTTTCAATTATTTACGCGGCCAAGTAAACACTTAAAATAACAACATATTGTCGAATAATCAAACAATATGATTTAACCATATAATCAAATTACCAATCAATTACTCTTTAATCATCGAATGACATAAACCATACTGCTATAGACTTAAAATATATTTAACAAGAAATATCAGGCTACTTTTTATTCTAAACTCGCGGTAGCTTCACAGCTTATGTAATGTTACTCCACGGCTTTCAATATAAGCACATCTGCATTTCAATTTAATTTCAACTTGCGAATTTAATGAGCAAGAATTATTACTCATCAACATTATTACCTGAAAAACTAATATTCACCGGCAATATCACCATTGTTTTCAACCAATATGATTAGAAATTGATTGCTTTTCATCCTTATCTTAAAGTCATTTAATATTATCTTAATATAACGTGATGACATATCTGATCTCACCCTTAAATCATTCATGAGCTTTACATGTCAGGGGGTCCTGATTATTATTTAAGCATTTTATGCGTCGGTTTTATTGAAATTAAAGTAACAAATATTTAAATAAGGATTGAATGTTATCCATGAAACCAAGGCTATTTTTCAAACCACGATAGATAATCATTTTCTAACTAAAATGCGTTATCACCGTATAGCATTGTTCAGTGCAGACTATCTAATAAGCGACTTTTACGTTTTGATTGGCATTTCTAGGCCCAGCCACTTGTTCTGCATAACATCAGTTGATTTTCACTATTTCTAATAACTTTAGTTCACCAAGACAGCAATGGCAACTATTGAAACCAAGCAACTTCATTGCGTAAATGTGAATTCTAAATATTCGCTCAATGAACATTTTATATATTAATGAACTCTACCTGTATTACTATTCAAAACCATGAATAGTAATATAAAATTTTTAAATGGAGTTTTTATCCAAGCAACCATTTGTCACAAGAAAAATTTTTTTGCTAAGATTAAGTCTCTGGCAGTAAAGAGGAATTTGAGAAAGGGCCTGCGATTGGAGAATTTACGAATAGCGACAGATTTACCGGGTAAGCAGCAGTATTGCATCAAACATCATATCAACAAGTTTAAGTAAAATATTAATTTTACAGAATCTCATTCATTTTTTATTCAATATCAACACATGAGATCATCTTCCGAATTAGGACTATGCTGCTGATTACTTTCCGTAAAAATTAATCAATTTTTATAGTTTGTACATTTAATTTAAAGTAGCTAAATTATTTGGCAAATTCGAAGGGATCTGCGTGAATATCATTTAGCGCTGCACCGGCAAGAAATGCTTTGCGCTTGGTGCTGCTAACCATCTCAGGATGACCACACAAATAAATTCGCCAGTTTTTTAAGTCTTTGTGATTGTTTAGTGCAAGCTCATTTGCACGACCTTGCTCTATGTTTCCACTCTCATCTTTACTTAAGCTGGGGGTATAGTGTACATTTTTGTACTTTTTGGCGATCGCTGATATTTCATCAACTAAATAGAGCTTATCTCGAATACTAGCGCCATGATAAAGATGAATTTCCCCTTTATGACTTCTATTAAGAGCATCTCGCAACACCCCGTAAACCGGCGCCAAGCCTGAGCCGGTAGCAACCAAAAGCATGTTGCTTTCTTTATTATCATCGGAATAGTAGCACTCTCCTAGTGGTTCACTGATTTTTAACTCGGTACCCACAGAAAGTTCATCGAATATCCAACTGCTCATTTTACCATTAGGAATTTTTTCGATATGAAACTCAAGAAAATCATCTACATCAGGAACACTTGCAATTGAATATGAGCGCGTTAAATGCTCATCCTTAAACAAATTAGTAAACTGACCAGCCCTGTATTCATACGCTTGATCAGTCGTAAAACGCAACCTCATGATTGAAGGAGAGAGTAGTGTTTTTTCGGTCAATACAATCGATGTACTTGGAGTAGCTGCAGCATCAGCATAGCCAACTTCCATATTATCATTAGGCACACAAATGCAAGAAAGAAAATAGTTCTGTTGCTGTAAACTCTCTTTTAAACCAGCTTGAGAATTGGGAGGTGGCGGACCACCAACAGAACGCATCATACAGGTATGACACATTCCGCTTCTACATGATGAAGGAGGTGCACAATTATTTCTTTCCAAACACTGCAATATGGTTTCATCAGGTTCGCTTACAAAAGTTTGCTGATTAATTCCAATTAATGACATCATACCCTCCTTCAGATTTAATAACTTATTTGCCTAGTACATCGTTACGTGTAGTTTCTGCAGTTGCAGCAACTTCACCGATTAAGTCATCCGAAACACCAAGCTCTTTAAGTGTTGCTCCTAAGTTTTCAACGACTGCATCAAAATGCGTATCATTCAAACCGTCTTTAACCAAATGAGCATGACCATCACGCATATCTTTACCGCTATAGTTATTCGGGCCGCCAAAGGCCATTGTTAAAAATGCTTTTTGTTTACTAGCTTGAGCATCCATATCAACACCCTCAAAAAATCGAGCAATACGATCATCTGCTAAAACCTTCCGGTAGAAAATATCCACTGCGGCATTTACTGCTGCTTCACCGCCCAGTTTTTCGTATAAAGAATCAGTCATATTGTTTTCTCCTTGGTTTGTATAGCATATTGAGACATAGACATTCACACACCCATATAATGTATTTGCAATACATGTTAATTGTGAAAACTCAGCCCGTCAAGCGCTTTTATCGACACAAGCTTTGGAGACTTAATCGCAATTAATACAAGAAGTGATATTAGGCATTCAATATATGTTATGCTAAATATATATGTATTACACTTAACACTGAGTGTAGAAAATTAAGTACGAAAGAATCTAATCATATGCAACTGACTCTTTATACAGACTATTCCCTGCGTGTACTGGTCTATCTGAGCCTACACGAAGATGACTCATCGACAATTTCTGAAATTGCTGATTTTTACCAAATCTCCAGAAACCACCTAGTCAAAGTTGTACATAATTTATCGTTAAAAAATTATATTAACTCTACCCGAGGCAAAGGTGGTGGATTAAGACTTGCTCGTTCTCCAGCAGAAATAGAAGTAGGTGCGGTAATTAGAGATACAGAACCTAATTTTGATGTTGTAGAGTGCTTTAGTAAAGAACCTAACGCAAAAGTATGTAATATTGAGCCAATATGTAAACTAAAGTCCATATTGGGTAAAGCAATGGATAGTTTTTTAAATACTCTCGACAACTACACGATTGCTGACGTAATTAAAGATATCCCCAAGAACGCCTCTCCTGAAAAAGTGTACAATGTCATTGATATTGGAGCGCTAGATAAGCATAACTAGACATATATTCTTGCCTCATCAAAATATATTTCCATCGTCAAGGCGAAACAATAGGCCATAACTTCAGAGGAGAATTATTTTAACACTATCGAGCAGCAACTTATGCAAACAACAGCACTACTTACAAACGCATAAAAAACGTCAACAAGCAAACTTACAACATCAACTAATTTCTATTATAAATATCTTTTCAGCATAACAATAACAGATTAAAAGCGTTGCAGACTTAAACTAATTAATAAGCTTCAATTGAACACTAACTCTACGTTGCTGATCGGCAATATTCTTCTCGCAAACTTTTGGTAGCACGATTTCTGGCTTTGGTTTCTGTTGAATCCCATATTTTTTAGCGCATTTCAAAAGAATATTATTTTCTTCTGCCTTTGCTTCAATCGTTAATGCCACAGAACGAGAGTTATGTGATTTGCCTTTTTCATGAATAATCACACCGACACAATTCCCTTGCTTAACTGACTTTCTCCACTGTGCAAGAAAACGGCTGGCAAGTTTCTTTGTCCAGAATATTACTATGTCACTCTTGCCATTTTTTAGTGCATTATTCATCGTTATTTTGTCATCAACATCATTTTTAGGGTGGATTAACAAAACCCGCGACATATCAATTCCATAATAACTAAAGAGTGATTGATCCAAATTAGTCGGCGGTGAAATCATAGTGATCCATCGATTCTCAGCGTTAGCCGACGCTAACAATGGAAGTAACAGCTGAAGTCCTGTCTCATAATGATCACAGACAACTTCACTTAGCTCACAAGTAGGCCAACCACCCTCTGGTAAAAAACCATCTAATAACGATGTGCCTGAACTGACAGATTCTGAAGAATATTCAAAATCAAACGTCTGCTGAATACCAAAGCTTCGCGACAAATTTTTATCGGAATAAATGCTCCAATCACTCATAAAACACCTCCATTTCGAAGAATACCCACAGCAATACCTTCTATTTCCAGGGGTTCGTTTTTTAAATTGACAACAATTGTTTCAAAATCAGGATTCTCTGGATGCAGATAAACTACATCACGCTTTTTTTCATAACGCTTGACCGTCACCTCATCAGTGAGTCGTGCTACAACAATCTGGCCTTTACGTACATCAGATGTTACATGAACAGCCAATAAATCATCCTCAAGAATGCCGGCATCCCGCATACTCATACCACGCACACGTAGAAAATAATCTGCAGAAGGAGAAAATAGATCAGGATCCATCGGTAATCGATCTTCAATATATTCCTGAGCCAACATGGGCTGACCAGCTGCGACGCGGCCGACAATAGGAATCCCCTGCTCTTCTTCTGATTGAATTATCTGAATTCCTCGCGAAGAACCAGGAAGAATTGTTATATAACCTTTGCGCTCTAGTGCGCGCAAATGATCTTCTGCGGCATTAGGGGAGCGAAAGCCGAACGTTTGAGCAATTTCAGCACGTGTCGGAGGAAAGCCAGTACTTTTGATACTCTCTTTTATTTCGTTTAATATCTGCTCTTGCCGATTAGTCAGCTTATCTCGTATATCCACTTTCATAACCACCCTGTAATGATAACCAGTACTGTTACTATATACAGCATTCTTACTGTATTCAAGGAAATGAAGTTAAATTTTATTAAAAACGATCGAAAAAGAGTAAATATCTTACAAATCAGGCCTTATATTGATGAAAACCCCATCACTCTAACCTTGTTCCCTTCAAGTTCCCACTGAAGATTGTGATCATATAGGTACATTGCGAAGCTTGTTTTCTCATACTTGCCATCATAAAAAGCTGGCCTGGGGTCATAGGAAAGCAGCTCAGAAACAAAGGATTTCACATCCATACATAGACGTGCGGATGCAATTTTAATTTGTTGAGTTGCTCTGTCAGAAAAGAAGACTTGATAACATTTGTCTGGTGGTTGACTAGCGAAGCCAGCAATCGCGTCGGCGATGGAGTCCGCAAAAGGAATATACGGCTTTACATCGAGAACAGGCGTTCCATCAAGAAAGTCACCACCCGTTAGCTTTAATACATATCTGTCATTAATCTTTTCAACACCCTCAAATCTAACCACAGATTGGCCTATTGGATTTGGGCGAAAATTTGATCGAGTAGCAAATACGCCAAGCTTCTCTTTTCCGCCCAAGCGAGGTGGGCGTACGGTAATTTTGTCGTTTTGACGAACGCTTTGATGGAAGACAAATATTATCCATAAATGCGAAAATTGCTCAATGCCACGAAATATTTCTGATTTTGAGTATTCAGGTTGAAAAACAAGATTTGCCGTCGCTTGTTTGACTAACCCAGGCTGCCGTGGTGTGCCAAATTTTTGCCGATAACATGACTCAATGAAACCAATAGGCTTAAATGTAAAACTCTCATCACAAGGCATGAATGTATCTCATCTAAAATGTTCGAAATGCAATCGATATATTGTAAGCATATGCTCCAAAAGAAACTCCATCTATCCCAGCATCTCGTGATTTATTATGTATCAATATTTATTTGTTTTATGCGCTGCGGATTAACTAATGAAATTTTAACGTCTGGCTCGAAAGAATGCTCTCAATTGCTCAGCACACTGTTGTTCTAAAACTCCGCCTAAGACTTCAGCGCGATGATTTAATTTTTCCGATTCCAACAGGGAAAATACACTACCTGCTGAACCAGATCGAGGATCATATGCGCCAAAGACGACGCGATTGATGCGAGCGTGAACCAATGCTCCCGCACACATTGGGCAAGGCTCGAGGGTCACATACAGTGTTGTATTTCCAGCTACACGATAATTTTGCAGATATTTTGCAGCGTTACGCAACGCCAGTACTTCTGCATGAGCCGTTGGGTCATTATGATCGATTGGGGAATTAAAACCTTCTCCGATTAACTCTCCATCTTTAACTATGACTGCACCTACGGGCACTTCATCCAAGGCTTGAGCACGTTCTGCCAAAGACAAAGCGTGCAACATCCATTTTTCATCTTCGCCTAACATTGAAAATATTTTTTATTCCCATTCAATAGTCGCCGGTGGTTTACCGGAAATATCGTAAGTCACACGGGAAATACCTTCGATTTCATTAATTACTCGACGAGAAACTTCATCGAGAAAGTCGTAGGGTAAACGTGCCCAAATTGCGGTCATAAAATCGATAGTTTCCACAGCGCGTAAAGCGATAACATAATCGTAACGTCGGCCATCGCCCATCACACCCACTGATTTAACCGGGAGGAAAACAGCAAAAGCCTGGCTGGTTTTTTGATAAAGGTCGTGTCTATGAAGTTCTTCGATAAAAATATTATCGGCTAATCGCAAGAGGTCAGCAAACTCCTTTTTCACCTCACCCAAAATTCGCACACCCAGGCCTGGCCCAGGGAATGGATGACGGTAAACCATATCATATGGCAAACCTAGCTCAACACCGAGCTTACGTACTTCATCTTTAAATAATTCTCGAAGCGGTTCTACGAGTTTTAACTGCATGTAGTCGGGTAAACCACCCACATTGTGGTGCGATTTAATAACATGTGCTTTACCAGTTTTAGAACCAGCCGATTCGATGACATCAGGGTAAATCGTTCCTTGTGCCAACCATTTTGCATTGGCGAGTTTTTTTGATTCTTCTTCAAAAATATCAACAAAAAGATTACCAATGATTTTACGTTTTTTCTCTGGATCAACTTCGCCTTTCAAGGCATCAAGAAAGCGGGCTTCTGCATCCACTCGAATGACTTTTACACCCATATGTTTGGCGAAAGTACTCATGACCTGATCACCTTCGTTTAATCGAAGCAGGCCATTATCAACGAATACACAAGTCAGTTTATCACCAATTGCACGGTGCAAAAGCGCGGCGACTACAGATGAATCGACCCCTCCAGACAGACCAAGAATAACTTCATCATCACCAACTTGCTCGCGGACATTATTGATAGAATCTTCAATAATATTATCAGCGGTCCATAGTGCATTACAGTTACAAATTCCTGTCACAAATCGCTCTAATATACGACCACCTTGGCGGGTATGCGTGACTTCAGGGTGAAATTGCACACCGTAGAAAAACCGATCTTCATCTGCCATACCGGCTATTGGCGCACTATCGGTACTTGCCATGACTTTAAAACCTTCTGGCAATTCAGTCACCTTATCACCATGACTCATCCACACATCCAACATACCGTAACCTTCAGGCGTTGTGTGATCTTCGATATCTTTTAATAATTGAGTATGGCCACGCGCTCGTACCTGTGCATATCCAAATTCACGCTTGTTTGATGATGCTACTTTTCCACCCAGTTGCGCAGCCATGGTTTGCATACCATAACAAATACCTAATACAGGAATATTTTGCTCAAACACGCAAGCAGGTGCGACAGGTGCTTCATCTCCAGTTACTGACTCTGGGCCACCTGATAGGATAATGCCTTTTGCATTGAATTCGAAAACAGTTTTCTCATCCACATCCCAGGGGTAAATTTCACAGTAGACACCGATCTCACGTATACGTCTTGCAATGAGTTGTGTGTATTGCGAGCCAAAATCGAGAATTAAAATACGGTGTGCGTGAATATTTTGTTGCATTGTTAGTCCAGCCTAAATGAAAGAATCCACGTCCTAAGGACATGGATTCTGAAAATATAAATTACCCCGAATAATGCGTAAAAACCCAGGGCAAAAAGTTATTTGTTAAACCCGATAGTTCGGCGCTTCTTTCGTTATCGACACATCATGCACATGGCTTTCACTCATGCCTGCAGAAGTCACTCGTACAAATTTCGGCTTGGTACGCATTTCATCGATATCTTTGGAGCCGGTGTACCCCATACTTGCGCGTACACCACCAAGCATTTGGTGAATGATATTCAGCATGCTACCTTTATAAGGAACACGACCTTCTATGCCTTCCGGTACAAGCTTTTCAACATCGGAAGCATCTTGAAAATAACGATCACTTGATCCTTGTGATTGTGCCATCGCACCCAGTGAACCCATGCCGCGATACGATTTATATGATCGGCCTTTATACAGCTCTACTTCGCCCGGCGCTTCTTCAGTACCCGCAAACATGCTGCCCACCATAACCGAATAAGCACCAGCGACAATTGCTTTGGCCATATCACCAGAGAAACGAATCCCACCGTCTGCGATTAGCGGCACGCCAGTATCTTTTAATGCTTCTGCAACATTGGCCACAGCACTAATTTGAGGAACACCAACACCACTAATAATGCGTGTTGTACAAATTGAGCCAGGGCCTATCCCAACTTTTACACCGTCTGCACCAGCATCAACCAATGCAAGCGCTGCTTCTGCCGTTGCGATATTGCCACCGATGACTTGCAGGTCCGGGTAATTCTCTTTCATCCATTTGACACGATCAAGCACACCTTTTGAGTGGCCATGCGCAGTATCAACAATAATGACATCGACGCCCGCAGCAACCAGTGCCGCAACACGATCTGAGGTATCAGCGCCTGTACCAACAGCAGCGCCAACTCTCAATCGACCAAACTCATCTTTACAGGCATCAGGAAAGTCTGTGGATTTTTGAATATCTTTGACTGTTATCAAACCGCGTAGTTGAAAATCATCATTAACTACGAGCACCTTTTCAATACGATTTTTATGCAATAAATTTAATACTTCGTCACGACTAGCACCTTCTTTCACTGTAACCAATCGCTCTTTAGTAGTCATGATAGAAGAGACTGGATTTTCAAAATGCTTTTCGAAACGTAGATCACGACTAGTCACAATACCAACCAATTTATCCCCGTCTACCACAGGAACCCCTGAAATATTATTTGACTGGGTAATATCCATTACTTCACGAATAGTTGTATCGGGCGCAACAGTGATCGGCTCCTTGATAACACCACTTTCAAATTTCTTCACACTACGGACATTGGCCGCCTGTTTTTCGATCGTCATGTTCTTGTGAACAATACCAATGCCTCCTTCTTGAGCCAGGGCAATTGCTAATCGAGATTCGGTTACTGTATCCATTGCCGCAGAAAGTAGGGGTATATTTAATTGGATTTCGCGTGTTAGGCGTGTTTTTAGGCTAACCTCTTTAGGTAAAACCGTAGAATGGGCAGGTAATAAAAGAACATCGTCAAATGTCAGTGCTTCGTGATCTATTCGCAACATGGAGTAATCCAACAGTAGAAATTAAACCGGGTATTATAGCGGATAAGTGTTAAAGTGGTAAATATTTCAAAAGCATAATGACACAAATAACGACTTTTTAATGAATTTTGCTTCATCCATCAGGCAAATTCTCAATTTAGCAAGCATTGCAACTCGATATACATACTTAAACTGATAAAGTATGATTCCTCAATAAGAGCATAGACCTAAAGCACAGCGTTTTTTCAAGGATAATTTATGATGCAACAATTCGCTATTTTAATATTAAGCTTACTACTATTTGCATGTGCGAGCACGCCAGGTAAAGTTTCAGACAATGCTGAATTTAAAAACCTCGTTGAAGACGCAGAAGAAGCCATTGAGCAAGCTGCAGAAGTCGGCGGAGAATGGCGAGATTCTCGACTCATCTTACAGAACGCCAAGAATGAAGCGCAAAAAGGCAATATAGATAAGGCTATGCAATTAGCCGAACAAGCTAAAACCCAAGGTGAAATGGGATTCAAGCAAGCCAAAGAACAGGAGAAAATCGCAGCGCCGTGGTTATTCTAAAACCTTATATAATCGTATTCCCGCAAAAATAGAATCCCTATGATCAGTACATTAACACGTAAAAACACTACCAAACCCCAAGACCAAGAACGTTTTATTTATACCGTCTCAGAACTCAACCAAGACGTTCGAACATTACTCGAAAGCGGGTTTCCACTTTTATGGTTGGAAGGGGAAATATCCAACCTCGCCTGCCCATCCTCTGGCCATTGGTACTTCACATTAAAAGATAGCAAGGCACAAGTACGTAGTGCCATGTTCAAAAATAAAAATCAAAGTACAGGATTCACGCCCAAACAGGGAGATCTAGTATTAGTAAAAGCGCGCATTAGTCTCTATGAAGCGAGAGGAGAATATCAGCTCATCATAGAAGAGATGGAAGAAGCCGGTTATGGTGCTTTGCAACGCGCATTTGAAGTACTGAAAAAAAAGCTGGAAGCAGAAGGCTTGTTCAATAGCGCCGTCAAAAAATCCCTACCACACTACCCTAAAACAATTGGTGTTATCTCCTCGCCTACCGGTGCAGCAATTCACGATGTACTCAGCGTTTTGCAACGCAGGTATCCGATTGCTGACGTTTTACTCTATCCCGTACAAGTGCAAGGGGAAGGTTCTGTTCAACAAATAGCCAGTGCAATCAATCAGGCTTCTGAAGATGGTCAATGCGATGTTTTATTGCTCTGCCGTGGTGGAGGCTCATTGGAAGACTTGTGGTCATTTAACGATGAAATCGTGGCACGAACCATATTTCATTGCAAAGTACCTATCGTCAGTGGTGTTGGCCATGAAATCGATTTCACAATTGCCGACTTTGTTGCAGACCAGCGCGCTCCAACCCCTTCAGCGGGTGCTGAACTCATTACCCCAAACAAGGACGACCTCACCGCGACACTTGACGCAACCATAATAAAACTAAGCAAGGCTATTAAAGAAAAAGTTTTTCGTCAAAATGACAGCCTTAAGTATTTCAGTAAACGATTAAAACACCCAGCACAGCAACTCATCGAATTATCGCAAAAAGTAGATGAGTGCGAATTACGACTTCACCAAGCTTTCAAACACAAACTACAGTATAAATTCCTGGCGTTTCAGCAGTTGCAAATTCGGTTGCATAGTGAAAACCCGCAGCATCTTTTGGAAAACTGCACACAACGTGTTAATTTTCTACATCAAACACTGCTAACAAGAGTACAGACTGTATTACACACTAAACGCAACCAGCTCGCAATGGCAGGCAGGACCTTGCACACAGTTAGTCCGCTTGCAACACTTGGGCGTGGTTATGCTATTGTGCAGCAGCGGAACACAAACTGCATCGTACGTTCACACACAGAAGTCAAACCCGAAGATGAATTAAAGGTAAAACTAAACGATGGGCAACTTATTTGTAAGGTTACAAAAATTAATCCTGCTTAGTCTAACTGCATATTTCATAGTCTCCTCTTCTATTCTATTTGCTAAAAATCTTCCTGAAGAATCTGCAGTCCCAGGCGGGGTCGTAATAATTCCGTTAGGCGATGTTAATACAATTAAACCCAAGGCAACTTTTAATAAAAATCAGGTGATGGTGACTGACAATAAAAAACAGTGGGTCGCTGTGGTGGGAATTCCGTTATCTTCTAAGCCAGGTGAACATTATTTAGTGGCTGGCGACAAAAAACATCGTTTCACAATTAAAGATAAAGCTTATAAAACTCAACACCTAACGATCAAAAACAAACGCAAGGTTAATCCTAACAAAACAGATATGGAACGCATTAACAAAGAACGACCAATTATTAGCCAAGCGCTAAAGCACTGGAATGAGACTGACGATATATTCCTCGAATTCATCGCGCCAGTCGAAGGTCGAAAAAGCAGCTCTTTTGGATTGAGGCGAATTTTCAATGATCAACCTAGACGACCACACAGTGGGATGGATATCGCAGCACCGGCAGGAACCAAGGTGATTGCACCAGCAAGGGGAAAAGTAATCGAAACTGGCGATTTTTTCTTTAATGGCAAAAGCGTCTTTATCGATCATGGGCAAGGATTAATCACAATGTACTGTCATCTCGATAGTATTAATGTGGAGCCAGGACAAACAATGAATGAGGGTGACAAACTCGGGGAAGTAGGAATGACAGGTCGAGTAACCGGCCCCCATCTTCATTGGACAGTTAGCTTAAACAATGCGCGAGTTGATCCTCAATTATTCCTGGGAGGATCTGAGCAACAATAAAATTGAAGAGAAAGCATTATGATCAGGAAAGTTTCGCAATACTATCAATCTTTTCTAAACCGAATCATTCCTGATCAAGACAATCTTCCTAGAGAGAACTTTTTCAAATATAGCAGTGATGACTTCATTATTACTGGCTATGGAACACTCGTTTATCATATGAGCAACAAGAGTTTTTACGGGATTATTGATGAAAATAACAACAAGTTCCTACCTATCAATGCAACAGAATATCAGCATCTCCTAAAAAATAGAAAACGGGTACAATTTTGTTTACAAGTTTATCCCGATGTCAGTAACATATACCGCTGGGGTAAAACCTCGCGATTGGTTGCTGTTCAATTACTTCCTTAATTTATGTACTCAGAAGTAATAGAAGACGTCAATAATTACCGAGAACGCCCACTCAAATTTTTGATACCTTTACAACATACAATCAGCTGGAAGTAAGTCTTCAAAAAATGTTTTTATTAAGCAATTTGCACATTGAAACCATACATTCCTCGTGTTTTTTCATAACACTTTCGTTCAATCTTGACATCAACATATTTCGCTAATTGCTCAAAACCCGTTAAGTCACATAATCATTGTGTCGATAGTCATGAAAGACAGAAACGAATAACCTGCTAACAGACTAATCATTAACATATGACTTCAATAGAACCTATCAACAATTTTTCGCCACATACTGCTTTGATAGTAGATGATGAACTTGCCAATAGAAAAGTTCTCTCAAAATTTTTAAGCAAACTCGGTTTTAATGTACTAGAAGCTGAAAACGGTGCTAAAGCGATTGATGTATTTCAAAAAGAAGAGATAGACATCATTTTAATGGACGTTATGATGCCAGAAGTCGATGGTATCGAGGCTACCATAAAAATTAAATCTCTTTGTGTTGATAATTTTGTTCCTATCATTTTTCTTACGGCATTAACAAGCGATGAAGAGATGACAAAATGCATTGATGCAGGTGGGGATGACTTTATATCAAAACCCTTCACGCTCAATGTACTAAAAGCTAAAATTCACTCACTCGACAGAATTAGAAGTTTTTATCTTCAAGCAAGAGAAGCCAATCGTAAACTTGAACTCGGTGATAAGATTGCAAAAAGTGTTTTCAGTGAAGCAATTTTCAAAAAAAATGTTGATATTGATGAAATTCAACATTGGGTACATGCTAAAGACAGCTTCAACAACCAGATTTTCTTAATCTCACGCACTCCCTCTAATGGTATAAATATATTACTTGGCCATATAAATGCGCAAGGCTTGGCATCTGCTGTTGGCGCATTACCATCATCAGAAGTATTTAGAGCAATGTCTCATAAAGGGTTTGCGCCAAATGAAATACTGAGCGCAATTAACTCGAAATTAAACACCTTATTGCCAGATGATATGAATCTTTCTGCAGTTTTTATTCATATCGATTCCGAACTGCAACAGGCATTTATCTATAATTGCAATTTACCTGATGTATTAATACTCGACTCAACAAATCATAAAATAGTTAACAAAATACCTTCGCTAAACTACGCATTGGGCAGCAAAAGAAAATTCACCTTCGATGATACGCTCGCTCAAACAAACATCAAGGAGTCAAATACAATAGTATTCAATAGTATTTCAATCTCCCAGCAAACTCGATTATTGAACTACGATGATATATGTTTAAAAGGTAGTGAGTCAGGCGATATTCTAAATCATTTAAAAGAGTCATATACAACACAATTAGATTCTGAAATAAATTTTGACAATTTCACTGTTGTAGCATTACCAATTGTTAGAAGCCTCATTCCAGAGAATGATGAGTTAAAACAGGGAATCAACGCAAAAGCCTCAAACCCATTAAATTATCAAAAACCAACTTTCGACAACCAGGTTAATTTTGAGCTTTCAATTCGCGGTAGAAAGTTAGAAGCTGTTGACCCTGTTCCTCACATACTCAACTATTTACAATCCGTTGCAGACATTACCTCTCATCAAGAAGCACTCTTTACGATACTAACTGAACTATATGTTAATGCACTCGATCATGGTGTGTTAGGTCTTGAGTCATCCCTCAAAAAATCTGCTGATGGCTTTATGAAATACTTTGAATTAAAAAAAGAACGGTTAGAAACGCTAAACGATGGCTTTGTTAACATTAATCTAACTCTAGAAACTAACAACTCAACTAACCAACTCGTTATTATGGTATCTGACTCAGGTAATGGGTTTGATATCAGTAAAATGAACTTAGAGATAAGCGAAGAATTGATATTTAGCGGCAGAGGAATGGCATTAATCAATGGTCTTTGCGACTCCATTGAGGTCACTCCTCCTGGGAATGAAGTTATTGCTACCTATCGGTGGTGCGCTGAGTAACTATTTTTCTTTTTTTAAATCTTCTCAAATAAAAAAGCGAAAAAGGTTATATCTCCCTCCCCGCTTTAGAAATATTTTCTACGCTGCAGAATCCATTTGTTTAATACGAATAATCACATCAATGCCAGCAGCTACCGTACCTTCCGGTAAATTGGGAAGCACTCCCAATGAAAGACAATCTGTTTCGATATCACGCAGCTCACCGGTTTCCACATTAAAGAAATGGTGATGTTCTGATACATTCGAGTCATAAAATACTTTCGTTGGATCAACTATTAACTCTTTTATCAATCCTTTTCGGGCAAACAGACCCAATGTATTGTATACAGTTGCCTTAGAAACCTTTGCTCTTTCAAAATTAACATATTCAAGCATCTGCTCAGCAGAAAGATGCTGTTTTTTACCTAACAATATTTGAGCAATTTCAACACGTTGAATAGTGGGAGAAATTCGATGCTCTCTTAATATCTGAATCGTTTGGGGTTTCGATAATAGTTCCTGCATAGTGCTCTCGACTTTATTTGACCAATGCCCATCGAAAATCCAATGCCTAAAAGTTTAAAACATTGGAAACATTGCCGTTTCGCTCAATTTTGAACGTAACTAAAACAATTTCTAAATACTTCATCGGCAAATGCATTACGAAACTTAAGTCATATTGCTAAAATCAAGTTGTTTCACTATCATGAATAATACTTACTCCATTGTTTCTGTTAGCAATTAGCAATTCCTGATCTAAATGGTATGTCATCAATTTTTGGTTTATTTCCTAGCATTAAATCCACTAGCAACTCAGCGGATGCGGGAGCCATAACAACACCATTTCTAAAATGCCCTGTATTGATAAACAAATTATTAAAATCGGGGTATTTCATGATAAAAGGGATTCCTTCTGGCGAACTTGGCCTTAATCCAGCCCAATGTTTTTCAATAGGATGCCGTTGTAATTCGGGTAAGGTTTTGGCCACGAAGGCTTTAAGCATTTCCTTAGCTTCTATCGTTGTTTCTTTATCAAAACCGACATCTTCCATTGTGCTTCCTACCAAAATTCGACCATCTTGTCGCGGAATAATGTAATGCCCTTCCGACAGAATAATTGATGATAAAAAATTGGGCTCAGCTTTATATAACAGCATCTGGCCACGCACTGGTTTTACTGGCAAATTTATACCCAAATCTTTCAGTAGCTTTGCCGACCATGCTCCAGCACTAATCACTAACTGTTCCGCAGTTAGATTCCCTTTATTAGTGTTAAGACGAAAATGTGAATTTTCGTATACTAATTTATTCACCTGACATTGAGAATTAACCATAACACCGAGCTGTTGAACTCGCTTTTCCAGCGCTTGAGCAAAACGGGGGTTTCTCACCTGGGCAATCTTTGGTAGATAGAGAAAGTCGGTATTCCTCAAAGACAAATTGTTAGTTGAAACTTCTCCACCATCCACATAATCAATATGATGTTTATCTAACCACTGATACCCTACTTCGTCGATATCAGCTTTATTAATTAACATTCCCCCTTCAATATATTGAGGATCAATGCCTGTATGTTTACAAAGTTCTTGTATCAAGCCCGGATAAATCAATTGACTTCTAAATGCTAACTGATTAACCGGATCGGGATAGCGCCAAGGATATAAAGGGGTTAATATTCCACCACCTGCCCAGGAAGATTCACGCGCTAAATCTGATTGATCAAAGATTGTAACTTCTCGACCATGCTCAGCGAGCAAACAGGCGGTTAATAAACCAATAATCCCGCCACCAATAATTGCAATTTCTGTTTCTTTTTTAATCACACACTCCTAAATTTAATTCACAAACCTTATAAACGATCATTAAACGAACTAATATTTGAGTGCAATCACCGACTCAAATTATTAAAAGCAATTTACCTCTAATTAAACACTGAATTTTAATTTTATTTTAAGTAAAATGCTTATATCTGTTGTCATACAACTTAAGCATACGGATAATACCTTAACAATAATTCAAAGAATAAATGGTAATCACAGGAATGTGGAAAAATAATAAAAAAAGAAGTTGTTTGCCTAATCGTATTGCCAAGATATATCACAAGGGCATTACGCTTATCGAGTTACTTATTGCTGTCGCAATAATTGGCATTCTTGCTTCCTTATCTGCCCCATCTTATTTTAATTATGTACGACAAGGTGAAATATCTGACAGCTTAAGTACACTCAGTATTCTTGCTTCCAGGATGGAATCTGAATATTTAAACAATCGAAATTATGGTATCGCAGTATGCTCGGTTGGGGATTTTCCGGGGCCAAACGGAACTTTCTATACCTGCAGGCCAGACAACAATGGCCAGGGATATGAGTGGACAGCCGCGTCGCTGGATTATAGCTATTCACTCGATAATTTTGGTAACCGAACCACTAATTCCTTTCCTAACTTAATAAGTCCGACTCCAAATTGTTGGCACAAGTCGGCCACTGCAGGGGACTGTTTTTAATGAAAACATCACCTAAGAAATCACATACTGGTTTTTCGCTCATCGAACTACTCATTGCCCTTTCTATTTTTGCCATATTAGCTGTCGTCGCAGTACCAACTATGAATGACTCACTTTCTGATCGAGATCTTGAGAATGCGACAATGACACTTATGCAATCGATTAAAAAAGCGAAAAAAGTAGCATACGCTGAAAGCACATTCGTAGATGTGAGCATTGTAGCGAATATCATCACTATCCGAAAACTAAATAACGGCACCAGTCAAATAATTACTTTACCCAGTAGAATAAATGTTCAAAACGATTTAATGTTTCGCTTTAACACCACCGGCAACATTTTTTTATTTGCGAGTGTTAATGACGCAGCTCCATTAGCTAATCCAACGGTTGTAAATACAAATATAACACTAGAATCGATATCAAATAACGCAAATAGTGTAATTTCTGTTTCGCCAATTGGCCATGTGACTTCATGAATCATATGAAACAGTTAGCAATACATAATAAAGGTTTTACTCTAATAGAAGTACTCGTTAGCTTAGTACTTTTTTCGATTGGCTTGCTCGGTATCGCCCTCCAATTCTCCGGTGGAATTCAAGCTCGCGTTAACAACGAAGTACATTCGTCAGTTATGCAGATTGCTATGCAAGCTGTCGAACCTCTCAACAATGCAGTATTAATTAACAATACAACGTTTCAAAATACTTTAATTAATATAAATAATACAGGCGCTGCTCCTACCTTTGATACTAACAATAGCAATCTGGAAAATTTCACTATTGCAGTATCAGCAATTGACGATAGCTTAGTCCCTCAAAATATATTAGCAACACCTCCCGGATTGTGGCAGCCTCCCTATACCGTCGTTTTGACAATTACTTATTTGGGGAATAATGGCACAACACTTAACTTCCCAACAACTCATGTGTTTGCACCCCTATGAAAATAACAAAAAAACATATCAAGGGATTCACACTTGTTGAAGCAATGGTAGCAACTTTGCTTGCATCACTAATGTCTATCAGCGTTATTTCTATTTATGTCAACCAAACAGTTAGTATTGCAGCTGAAACACAAAGAGAAGCAAGTACACTGGAAGCAAATCAAGCTTATGAATTAGTAACGCGACTATTGCGTCAGGCACCGCGAAATGCTTTGGTAATAACTTATGCCAATCCTGTGCTTAATGGTAATACATTAGAAATAGCAAATGACAATATTGAAATAACATTTGAGCTACCAGCAGGCTTTAACTCATGGCCGAATAATAACCCAAATACCGTTCCACCATTTAACCAGAACATTGTAAGAATAAGCTGGGATAACTCGACTGCTGATCAATTTCTTATTAGGGTCACAAATGCGAATACTGTTGCAAACCTAAACCTGGACCCAGTGGGCCAAGCAATTGCAGGAAACAATACTGGCGATGATGCACGAATTATAAATTTTGATGTTTGGCCAATGCAAGACCAGTCCACCGCAGCTGCCGCCGTTAATAATCCAGCAATAAGTGGTTATTTTGTTAGCTTGACGACACGGGCTGCAAATCCCGACTTTAACTATATTAATCCTGCTGACCCCAATGGACCATTAAGAAATTTCCGTACCCACACAGTTTCGGGTATCGTTTCTCCAAGAAACTAATAAAATAAATTATGAAACGAAAATACATAAAAATTCAAAAAAAACAAAAAGGCTATATTGTATTAATCACAATTATGCTTCTTGCAACATTACTCACTACCTCACTCAGTTTTTTCGAACGTGCAGCAAGCAATATGCAAATGACCGGATACAATAGAGACTCCGCTGAATCTCTTTTGCTCGCAGAAAGTGCGATGAATATGTTGCTTGGGCGATATATTTCACTACAAGATTTAGATGGTGATCTAATTCCCGACAGAACAGAGAACGTAGACTCCTTAGCTCCGATTCCCCCACGATTATATTACATGTATTTTACAAGTAACGGTTTGTTAGTTGACCAACCTGCGCCAAGTATTTTACAAAGAGTCGCGAACGGAGAAGCCAGAGGGATTGGAAATGCACTGGCATCAAATCTTGTTCCGATTGCCAATAACAATTTAAGAATACGCAATTTATTTGTTGATGTTAACACCCGTCCTATCGTATTCAATCTTGCGGCTAATAATTTATTATTTATTAATAACGCAATTCAAACTTCTGCAGCTTGGGATAACGCGGTTGACAATAACAATCAAATAGCTGCAGTTTGGTTTGAGCTTGTTCAAAATCCTGCGTTAATGGGCAATTTGCAAATTTATGTTGGATCAGTCGCTATTGTTGGCAATTCTAGAAGTTATGTGCAGAGATTAGTGGGAAGTGTGGGCACAAATCTCGGCAACGCCGCAGGATTAATGCAAGGTATTTAATGTTATATTTTTTTGTTGGGAGCAATTGATTATGGAAAATTTAAGGAAGAATCATAGAATAAGAATAATAGTTATATTATTAGGCTTTCTAGCATTTCACTATAGTTCGTCTGCGAAATCTGGATTTCCTGCTGTAATACTTGATAATACCGCTGCCGATGATAATTGGGCGGTTATAACAAATTTAGGAACAAGCACTAATTGTAATAATCAAGACGTAATAAATGATGAATATTGCAATGGAATTGTCTTCCGCGCCGATAGAGGAACTTTACAAGTTATTCAAAACAATCAATCAGACGAATTGACTAATTTTGTTGGAATTAACAATCCGGACTCTACAAGCTTAAACAACAATTACACTTCACAAAATGAGTTGCATTTGTTCCCTTTGGATGGGAGCCACTTGTTTCCACTTGAAAAATACAGAGAAACAGCAGATGATTTGGCTGACATAACAGCAACAAGCCTTCCAACAGGTACTTTTGGCACAATCTCTTTTGAGCAATTTATAAATAATGTAGCACTCGGCACTCCCATGTATGGAATCGTTAGAGTAGAAGTGCCGCTTAAAAAGAACCACTCTGGCAGATACCGTTTTTGTGGTGAAAGTGGTTGTACCGGATTCTGTGGACCAATACATGGTGAAACACTAGAGTATTCTAAGACTGTTTGTGGAGAGTCAATCACAATTACTTCAAAGATTACGGTATACGGATCGCTCATGCTAGATTTTATCGATATCGATACAAGAAATGCCATTCCCCTGGCTTCTCTTGATAGTACACGTAGATATTGGTATAAAATTGCAATACCTATTAATATTAATCCAGCTAATCCTTCGGTAGACAACACTACCATGGAAACCATAACTTATGCACAGGAAGTTTCAGGATCAAATGTTTGTGCTGGATCTTGTGGCTCTGCTGCAAATACCGCTTTGTTAAATTACGATAATATTTCACAAGAATCAAAAAATGAGTATCTGTATAAAATTGGTGAACCATTAACCAGATCTAAATTTGACAGCTTACCAGACGATGAAAAATTTAATTTGATTTTACCATCTGGCTATGTGAAAGGATGGGCTGATGCTTTCCGTGAATTAGGTATTTCCAATTCGACATGGGCTAATAGCTACAAATATAGAGTTTCACCTTATAGCAGCACGTCAACAATTTCGGAAGCGGACATTCGTAGCGATTTATTTGAAGATATACCAGCTCTAATAAGCACTGGAGGTGTATTGAGTATTAACTACCATGTTAATATATCAGGCCTGATTTATGCCCCTGGAGCATTGGAGATGATTCAGTTAAACAAAGGAATTCCTGCACGCCAATATATTAATGGCTCAGTCATTGCCAAGAGAGGTTTTTATATTGAGGCAATTGGTGATAATGGCAGCATAACCTTTATAAGTAACAACCCTGATAACTATGCAAAAATAGAAGTGAGTCCTAAAAGCCCTGTATACGGAAAAATTTCTCTCTTTTCTCATGAAAGTGCACCATCAGAAGTTTTAAGTTCACTCTCAGGTAGTGCAAGTGTAACAGCTGACACTAATGGCAATTTGCCAGCACCGGATATTTTCAGTTCTGTAGTTAATGCTGCAAATACACCTGGACGGCAATGGACTGAGATCAAACCTCAATAACACATTCATACATTACCAAAGTGAGTGGTAAACTCACTTTGGTAAACGTTTATTTAAGCAGCTAGTTTTACCTTTAATCTACAAATTCCAACAACGCCTCTGTTCATCGCTATCAATAACAGGCCCATCCTGACTTATTGAAAATAGTTGGCAGATATCTTTGTGTTGTATCCCATCAGCAACCGGAGTCGCAATAATCTCAAATCCAATTGAATTTCCAGCTATTAACTTTATCGAATAACGGCCTTCCTGTGAGAGATATTCATTTTTACTTTTCCTGACTGGAAGTTGGGATAAATCAGTGGCATAACTTGGATTATGTACACGATACTTTTCCTGCTCCATTTGCAGCTGAATTAGAGTATTTATCGCATCTACCCGACGTGATTGCATAACAGCGTTGTTGTAATAAGGATAAGCAACGGACGATAAAATTCCCAGTATGGCTATAGCAATAAGTAGCTCTATTAATGTAAATCCAATAAATTCTGCAAGCTGCTTTTTCATTAACATTCTCCCACTACCATCTTATCGACAATTTATATTCACCACTTAAAAATAAAGTCGACTATTTTTTACACTCGTCATCAAGCCGGAAAATTAGTTCATAGCAAGTAAATTTAATTATCGTCACTAGCGGTACGATATATTAAAAAACATGGCTAACAATATTCACAAATACCTAAGTTGCAATCGACAAAGATGCAAAAGCAAAACAATACAAGAGGATTTACACTGATAGAACTGATGGTTTCTATCTCGATATTCAGCATCATATTAAGCTACAGCGCGATTTCAATGCATGATTTATACGTTAAGAAACGACTTGAAAGTGCCGCTCAGAAAATCTATACGGATCTTAGATTTGCACAAAGCGAATCGATAAAACTTAATGCTTCAGTATTCATTTCGTTTTCCCATCATAAAAACGAATGGTGTTATGGGATTAACTTGCACACTCCTTGTGACTGCAACATAGCCCAATCTTGCAAGCTCGTTGATCGAGAACAAGTCGTAAATCAATCAATGTTTAGAGATGTTTCAATGATTAAATCAAAATTTGCCGGCAACAAGAACTACACTACATTTGATCCACGAAAAGGTTTCGCCATTGGAGGGGGTGTAAAAAACGGTACTATCTGGCTCGCCTCTTCTAAAAATGATTTATTAGCTATTGTTATCAGTAGAATGGGTAGAGTACGTTTATGCTCACCATCATTTTCCGGCTATTCTCAACAATGTCCAAAAGCTCCTATACTTTAAAAGCTAAGTTTTATTCAAAAGGATTTTCTCTTATTGAGTTAATGATAGGTATCTCACTTGGCCTTATAGCAACCAGCGGCATCATTTCGATGTTAGTTCATTCTATTAATAACAACTCCTCTATATTAAAAGATATCCATTTAAACCAGGAGCTTCGCACCATAATGAGCGGTGTAGTCAAAGATATTCGTCGTGCCGGGTATTGGAAAGAAGCGAATGGCATTGATATCAACCCCTACTCGACTATCTATATCAGCAAAGATAACAGCTGCATTCTTTATAGTTATGACACAGAACCACATGAAAATAATACACTAGGCAATGAAGATAATTATGGTATACGCTTGATTGATCAAGCTATTCGCATCCGAGAAAAATCCAGCAATTGTAATACAAAAAAATATTGGCGTAGCATCAGCGACAACAATAGCATCAAGATTAAAATACTAGAATTCAAACCAAACAATTTGTGTTCCAATATTTCATCTTCAAATCGAGATTGTGACACAGCACAAACAGGTGACATTCTGTCAATAAAACATATTATTGATGTTACTCTCTCGGGATATTTACCAAATAACAAAAAGAATATTCTGACTTTAAAAGAAAAGATAGTCATCAGGAATAGCGAATCAAAGTTCGTTATGGAAAGCTAAGAATGCGTTTTCTGATGAAAGATAAACAATCTGGCGCTGCTACACTGTTAATGGCATTAGTTATCGTTTCGCTCATTAGTATGATTTCTGTTTATGCCGCACAAGTCAGTGTTGTAGAGCAAAAAATATCGATAAATCATTTGTATTCCCAACAAGCATTCGAAGCATCAGAAGTGGGTTTAGAAATTGTTAGGCGAAATTTAAACAAAAACATTATTCAAAGAGTGAGTGAGAACAAAGATCGAGTAGGTTCAATAGAAGACTTTAATAATGCTGGTATTCCCATAACAACTCAACTCGTAGACAGTAATAACAATCAACTGGGTTCCTTTACCTTTCAGCTCACTACCCATGAAACCACTGATATTATTAATCTTAGGGTAGATGGATTCTCAGCAAACAATATTTCAGGCTTCCCAAATCAAACTATCCATCAAAAGTTTTCTTTCTCTCCACTTGTTGCTCAACAACCACTATCACCATTGGTCGCCAAAGGCGATATCCATGTAACTAATAGCGACGCAATCATTACCAATCTATCAGAGCATAGTACAACAGCAATTTGGTCTGGTGGAAATACCAACAACATTGGAAAACTCATAACAACCCACCCTGACAATATCCAATCACCATATTCACAACTGGCAAACTTATCGGATGATGATTTCTTAAATAATTTTTTCACTAAAACGAGAGATCGTATAAAAATGCAAAGCAACCACATTATCAAATGTTCCATGGATTGTTATATTAATAATTTAACGGATGATTTTAGCAACCCTCTCACCGGTATAATTTGGATTGATGCTTTTCACTCAACAAATAATGCATACGGCACGGTCTTTTTAGAAGACGCTATCCAGCTTGGAACATCAGAAAATCCCGTCATCGTAATAATCGACGGTCATATTGAATTTAAACACTCGGCAGCAAGCATCACTGGATTAGTCTACACTACCCAATCGGTTAAAAATGCTAATAAAGGGTCTATAAATGGCGCCCTGATAAGTGAGAAAAACATAAATATTAATGGGAAGATGAATATTCGCTATGACCATGATGTGATAAATAATTTAATAGAAAAAACCGGAGAATTTACACGTATTGCTGGATCCTGGAGGGATTTTTGAATGCGTAGTTCAAAAGGCTCAACACTTATTGAAGTACTAGTTTCTTTAGTTATTTTCAGTATCGGCGCATTAGGTCTCAGTAACTTCCAGTCATTTATACTACAATCAACATCACTAGCTAAACAACGAACGGAAGCACTACTTGAAGCCAATAACATGATTGAATCACTAAAAGTTAATCAAGTTGAAGACATTAAATCTCAAGGAAAACATTTGACCCAAGGATCTAACACTCTATTCACAACCCGTTGGGAGAAATCAGCGCAGGAAAATTGGGGGACAATGCTTGAGACAACGATTTCCTGGCCCGATAGAAATAATATTGATAAAAATATCAAACCACTGGCATCGCAACAAACGACTTTAAGTTTCAAATCCATCATTCCCGCTCAACCATACAGTGATGACTCTCTCAAATTTAAAATTGCAAACACAAATTACATTTCTTTAACTCAAACAACTCCCAATAAATTGGATACTAAAAATTTAACAAAAAATATATATAACAAAAACTAATTGCGAGTGAAAATATTCTCAGGCGTAATATAATAGATACTCTGGAATGTTAGAATCTTCTAAACAGAGCAAATATCAATCAATACACTATAATCAGAATAATAATGAAAAACAGGAATATAAAATGAAAGATGGAATTTTGGTCACCGGCGGTGCTGGTTACATTGGAAGCCACGTAGTAAGACAGCTAGGTGAAGCAGGCTATGAAAACATCGTTGTTCTTGACAATTTAAGCAAAGGATTTCGCGATGCAGTGCTATATGGTGAGCTTATTGTTGGCGATACCGGCGATAAAACACTAGTTTCGAAGCTACTAAAAGATTTCAATGTTAAATCTGTATTACATTTTGCTGCCCATACAATCGTACCGGAATCCGTTTCTAATCCGTTAAAATACTATGATAACAATACCTGTCATAGCCGAAATCTATTAGAATGCTGTCAGGAAGCTGGCGTATCTCACTTTATATTCTCATCCACAGCTGCTGTATACGGTATTCCTGAAACCGTTCCGGTTGATGAGGAAACACCAAAAAAACCTATTAATCCCTATGGTACATCCAAGCTTATGACCGAGTGGATGCTTAACGATCTTGGGCACGCTACAGACCTTCGTTATGTAGTATTACGATATTTTAATGTGGCTGGTTGTGATCCTAAAGGCCGTATCGGCCAATCAACACCAGAAGCAACACTACTTACAAAAGTTGCTGTAGAAGCAGCATTGGGACTCCGAGATCAGGTCGCTATTTTTGGCACAGACTATGACACAAAAGATGGTACCGGTGTGCGGGATTATATTCATGTTGAAGATTTAGCCGCTGCACACATCAAGGCGCTAAAATATCTTGAGAATGGTGGTGATTCTACAACACTTAATTGTGGTTATGGACATGGATATTCTGTCAGAGAAGTACTTGATGCGGTAGAAAAAGCACATGGCAGCCCACTCAACATCGAAGAAAAGCCCCGTCGAGCAGGTGATCCACCTTCACTAATCGCGAAAGCAGATAAAGTTAGAGAAGTGCTAGATTGGGAACCTCAATACGACAATCTAGATACGATTGTAACCAGTGCTTTAAATTGGGAAATTAAACTACAAGAAAAACGTAAAAAATAATTTATGAAAGAGAAGTTATATTCAGTCAATAGCTTCTCTTTAATATTTTACGCCAGAACTTTTCAACAACTCTTTCACATGTTTCACTGGAATCGCATAAGTAATACCACTTGGATTTTCCAGCACTTTCTCTTTTGTCTCTTTTATAAACACTTTATTGATAACACCGACAACCTCACCAGTCTCTGCATCATAAAGTGCACTGCCACTATTACCGGGATAAGCAGTCGCATCAAGCTGAAACACATTATACGGATTTTTTAATCGCCTGATCATGGCAGCATCTAACGTTCGGGTTGAATCAACCGGAATAACAACGGGAGAAATTACCGATATAATTCCTCGATGAGTGACCGGATAGAGACCAAGCACAGCACCAATTGGAAAACCCGTAAACGCGATCGAATCCCCTTCCCTAACATTGTTCACATCTCCCAATATCATTGCTGGCATTCGAAAATTCATTTTCAATAATGCGAGATCATGTTCTCTATCACGCTTAATTAGTTCAACTGTGCGTACTATCGCTTCTTTACCCACTCCGATAAATACAGCAAGTTCTTCCTGTTTATTAACATCTAGTTCTTCGGGAATAACATGAGAGTTGGTAATAACATGCCGTCCATCTGCGACAACAAATCCCGAACCCATCAATTGAGCAGGAGGACGACGCATTTTTTGTAACGTCCCAACACCAACAACACTGGGTTTTATTTTATCGATAGTATCAGCCAGAGAAGCAAAAGAAGAAATAGGTGTAAAAAGTAATGGCAATAAACACCAAGCTAACATTATTATTTTTGAATGAGTAGCTAACACAAACTCTCTCCCTAGATCTGAAAAGCAACTTGAATAATGAGTAATACTATTGCTGCATAAATACCAGCCAATACATCATCAATCATGATTCCAAAACCACCATGAACCTGTTTATCCAACAACCGAATTGGCCATGGCTTCCAAATATCAAACAGCCTAAAAAAGATAAAACCGAGAACAATCCAATACCACTGAGGCGGTACCACGGCCAAAGTAATCATATAGCCAACAACTTCATCCCACACAATACTACCGTGATCATGAACACCGAGATGCTCACTATAGCGCTGACAGGCCCATACACCGAGAATAAAAAACAGCAATGTAATTAACAGATACCAGCTTATCGATAAATCAGCAAAGATGAGGACAAAAGGAATACCAACTAAAGTACCGAATGTACCGGGAGCTTTTGGCGCTAAACCGCTACCAAATCCAAGCGAGATCCACTTAGCAAAAAAAAGAGACCAATGACTATTTGTCATTAACTTTCCGACACAAAATGATCATAGGCATGTCCTGCCACACGATATTCTTCGTTATTAGCATTCAATAACAACAAAACTTGTTCCGCCTTTATTTCGCCAATACAAGACCATGAAGTTTCAAATTTTTCAGCACACAAGAGAAATTGTGTTTCGTTTTCTGCTGATACTGTAACACAAAGCTCGTAATCATCCCCACCGGTTAACGCAACGTCATAATTCTGTGCGCCGTTACAACACCATTGATACTCTCTGGATACTGGTATTCGATTGATATAAACCAACGCGCCTACATCACTCGCAGACAGGATATGATTTAGATCCGCATATAAACCATCAGAAATATCAATCGCAGAATTTATAAACGACTTAAGTGCCAACGCCTCTTTAACTCGAGGCATGGGCCGATTTAACTTCAATTGTAAACCTTGTTGTTCAGTCGTAGAGAGCGGCAGTTGTTTTGAAAGTGATTGTAACCCTATTGAGGCATCCCCTAAAAAACCGGAGACATATATTTTGTCCCCCGGTTTAGCAGCACTTCGTGTCAGCACAAAATCTTCAGACGAATCACCGAAAATATTAACAGTTATAGAGAGTGGACCTCGTGTTGTATCCCCGCCAATCAAACGTACATCAAAGCGAGTAGCAAGGTCATTAAAACCTCTTGAGAATTCCGCAAGCCAGCTATCGTCCTGTTTCGGCAGAGTGATGGCAAGCGTAGCCCACAAAGGCTTTGCACCCATTGCTGCCATGTCGCTGAGATTTACCGCCAAGCATTTCCAGCCCACATCATAAGCTCGTGTCTGTGTGGGAAAATGAACACCTTCAACAAAAGTATCTACAGCGATGGCAAGTCGTTTTTTTTGCGTAACGTCGACAACTGCAGCGTCGTCACCGATATCAATAATGACATCATCCTTCGCTTTGCCTATGTTTGTGAAAAATCGGTCTATTAGTGAGAATTCAGACATTGTTATAAATTCAGCCAATTCAACTATTTTTTCTTCGCAGCAACCTCGCCTTCTCTTAAGGATTTTGCCAATTTATCCAATACACTATTCACAAACTTATGTCCTTTATCGGCACCAAAGCGTTTGGTTAGGTCAACCCCCTCATTAATCACAACCCTATAGGGAATGTCCAGGCGGTTTTTTAATTCAAATGTCGCTAAACGCAAAATTGCAAGCTCGACAGGATTAACTTCATCCATTGTTCGATCAACACAGGGCTTAATCAAACCATCTAATTCGCTAACATTGGAAGGGATTGCATGGAGTAATTCGGAAAAATATTCAAAGTCCATTTTTGAAGTGGCATATTCATCTTTAAACTGCCCTTCTATTTCACTAATATTCTGAGCAGCCATCTGCCATTGGTATAATGCCTGAACAACTGCTTTTCTAGCTTGTTTTCGCGCGTGACTCATATTGATACTCCAGACCCGGACAGCATTACCTGACAGACCTATAAACACATTGTTAAAGAACTAAAAGAACGATAAAAACTACTGCTAAATCATTTTCAAAAACTGTTAGAGGTTATTTAGAACGTTAACCATTTCGATGGCAGAAACAGCAGCTTCACCACCTTTGTTGCCAGCCTTAGTACCGGCTCTCTCGATAGCCTGCTCAATGGAATCCACCGTTAAAACACCAAACGCAATGGGAATATCTTGTTGCAATGCAACCTGCCCGATACCTTTTGTACATTCACCTGCGACATAATCAAAATGCGGTGTACCACCACGAATCACTGCGCCAAGTACGACAATCGCATCATATTTGCCTGCTTTCGCCATTCGCTGAACCACTACAGGCAACTCAAAAGCACCAGGCACACGAACAACAGTGATATCTTTTTTGTCAGCGCCATGGCGGACTAAAGTGTCAATAGCGCCTTCCAACAAACTTTCCGTAATAAAGCTGTTAAAACGACTTATAGCTATACCAAACTTTGCACCCGTCGCAACCAAACCACCTTCAATTGTATTTACTTGATCCATAATATTTTTAACCGTCATTAATCCAATGTTGTATATTCTTCAACTACCAGGCCAAAGCCTGACAGCCCATGCATTTTTTTCGGTGCGCCGATGACATTCATCTTTTTCACGCCAAGATCGATGAGTATTTGAGCGCCTACCCCATAGGTACGCAAATCCTCCGACACCTCTTTATGAGGCGTTTGCTCAGAGCTATCAAACAAATGGCATTGACGAATTCGTTTGATTAAACTATCGCCCGATTCCGGCTTACATAACACGACAATAATACCCCCTTGCGGGTTCGCACTAATCGATTGCATTGCTTTGCGCACAGGCAGTGGAAAATCCGATCTCTCGCCACCCAAATCACTTAATATATCTTGCATATGGACACGAACCAGTGTGGTTTCAGTATCTGACACCTCACCTTTCTGCAATGCGAGGTGCACTTGATTTTCGATGACATCACGATACGCAAAAAGCTTAAACTCACCATATTCTGTGGGAAGTATACATTCAGCAACTTGCTCCACTGTCTTTTCATTTTTGATACGATATTGAATCAGGTCTGCAATCGTTCCCATTTTAAGATTATGCGCTTTGGCAAAAATCTCAAGGTCGTTTCGTCGAGCCATTGTGCCATCGGGATTTAATATTTCCACAATGGCCGCCGCGGGCTCCAAGCCTGCCAATCGAGCCAAATCACAACCCGCTTCAGTATGCCCGGCTCTGTTCAGCACACCACCGGGTTGAGCCATAATTGGAAACACATGACCAGGCTGAACAATATCAGAGGGCTTCGCGTCAGAAGCTACTGCTGTACGAATTGTTACTGCTCTATCAGCTGCAGAAATACCGGTTGTAACTCCTTCTGCTGCTTCAATGGAAAGCGTAAAATTAGTTCCGTGTTTATCATTAGTTTGCGCGACCATCAAACGCAAATTTAATTGTTCACAGCGTTCCCGCGTTAATGTCAAACAGACCAGACCACGTCCATAGGCCGCCATAAAGTTAATATCTTCAGGTCGCACCCATTGTGCGGCCATAATAAGATCGCCTTCGTTTTCACGATCTTCATCATCCACAAGAACAACCATTTTGCCTTGCTGGATCTCTTCTATAATTTCTTCGCTAGTCGCAAATACCATTCTCTAATTCTTTCTCTATCGCACGAAACCGTGCTCTGCCAAAAATGCTTCTGTCATATTACCAGAAGAAGGAATACTCGCTTTATCACCGAGAATTAATCGCTCCAGATAGCGTGCAATTAAATCCACTTCCAGATTTACCTCATGGCCGACACCATAAGCATCTAGCGCAGTCTCTTTTAATGTATGCGGAACAATATTCAAATCAAAATTTGCACCATTCACGCTGTTGACTGTTAAGCTAATTCCATCAACACAAATAGAGCCTTTGTGTGCAATATATTTTGCCAATGCTGCAGGCGCTTCTATTTCAAAACGTTCGGAACGTCCATCACTACTTCGTTTGACAACTTTGCCAACACCGTCCACATGACCACTCACAAGATGACCTCCAAGTGGTGTAGAGAGTGTTAGTGCTTTTTCCAGATTCACATTAGAGCCTGGAGCCAGGTTGCCCAGTGTTGTTAACGAAAGCGTTTCATTAGAAACATCCGCTGAAAAACCAGCACCATCATCCAATTCGGTCACAGTAAGGCAGACACCATTTACAGCGATACTATCACCCAGTTTAGTTGAAGAGAGATCCCAGGTACCTGTAGAAATTTTTATACGGCAATCAGAACTCTTTTTTTCAATACCGCTAATTTTCCCAATCGCCTGAATGATTCCAGTAAACATGCTATGAACCTATATAGTTTGGTTTGAAAGTTAGTCGAATATCCTTTCCTACACAACGTACATCGGTTGTTGTGAATTGAATTCGATCTTTCATCTCGTTCAATTGAGGTAAATGAAATAGTCCTCTCGCCATATCACCCATTATTGTAGGAGCCATATAAACAACTAATTCGTCAATCAGCTTTTCGGTAAGTAAAACACCATTTAACACAGCACCAGCTTCAACATGAACTTCATTAATTTCATTTGCCGCCAAATCTGTCAACACTTCAGTTAAATCGACATGTTCAGATTTTTCGCTGTATGATTTAACAATCACGTTATCAGGAAACCGTTGAACACCTACATCTGATAATGTCGCAATCCAGCTTTCACCGGATTGATTAAATATTGTTGCTTTTGCATCACTTTTCAACTGCCCATCAATAACAACCCGTAACGGCTGTCTCGACTTTCCCGCTCTATCGTCGATATCACGGACAGTCATTCTTGGATTATCTGCTAATACCGTTGCTGATCCTGTTAAAATCGCATCAGCTTGTGCTCTAAAATACTGAACATCCTGTCGAGCTTCACTCCCGGTAATCCACTGGCTTTCACCATTTGCCATAGCGGTACGGGCATCTATACTCATGGCGATTTTGCTTCGCACCCAAGGCGTTCCAAGCTTCATACGCTTGATAAAACCTCGATTCAATTGCTCAGCTTGCTGTCCCAGTAATCCTGTTTCAACCTCAATTCCCGCTTCTTTCAACCCAGTAACACCATTACCAGCAACCAGTGGATTTGGATCAAGCATCGCAATCACAACTCGTTTCACTTCTGCTTGAATCAGGGCATCGACACAGGGAGGAGTTTTCCCATAATGACAGCATGGCTCAAGTGTTACATAAGCAGTCGCATCATTAACATTTTCAGATGCATCATTTAATGCATTCACTTCAGCATGGGGTCCACCTGCATAAGCATGAAAACCTTGCCCGATAATTCTGTTAGCCTTCACAATGACACAACCAACACGTGGATTTGGGTGTGGGCTAAAGATAGGAGTACTGGCCAACTGAATCGCTTTGGCCATGAACATGTAATCTTGCTCAGAAAACATTGTTACTTGCTTGAATCGTCGTCAGGCAAAAGTGAAATTTGTGCACGCTTCACTTCTTCTGACGGTTGCTGTTCTAGTCGATCAATCTCTTCACGAAATGCTTGCACATCTTGAAAACTACGATAGACCGATGCAAAACGAACATAAGCAACATCGTCCAAACTCCGTAGCTCATCCATAATCAGCTTACCCACGAACTCACTGGTAACTTCACGATCGCCAGTGGAGCGTAGTCGGCGTTTGATGCGATGAATGGCTGACTCAACCTCTTCTGTATCGACAGGACGCTTTTCCAGCGCCTTAACGAATCCGGCGCGCATATTATCTTCATTGAATGGAACCCGCGAGCCATCACGTTTAACAACTCGCGGCATCACTAATTCTGCAGATTCATAGGTGGTAAATCGCTCGGAACAAGAGAGACACTCCCGCCTGCGCCGAACCATGTCTCCATCGTTTGCCAAGCGAGAATCAATCACTTTTGTTTCCATATCGCCACAAAAAGGACAACGCATCAGCTTTACCTAAGCAGTAAGATTAAGCAGAATAAACCGGAAAACGACGACAAAGCTCACTCGCTTCCGCTTTAACGCGACTGATTGTTTCTTCGTTTTCAAGATCATCAAGAATGTCACAAATCCAGTTTGCCACTTGCGTTGATTCAGCTTCTTTAAAACCGCGTGTTGTCATCGCTGGTGTACCAAGGCGAATACCACTGGTCACAAAAGGAGATTGCGGATCATTAGGTACTGAATTTTTATTGGTTGTGATGTTCGCACTTTGAAGTGCAGCTTCTGCCGCTTTACCCGTCAATCCTTTGTCTTGAAGATCCATTAGGATAAGGTGATTTTCAGTCCCTTTCGAGATGACTTTATAACCTCTTTCCTGGATACGAGTTGCCATTGTTTGCGCATTCTTAACAACTTGCTGCTGATAAGTTTTGTACTCTGGCTCCATCGCTTCTTTAAATGCAACCGCTTTAGCTGCAATCACATGCATTAAAGGGCCACCTTGCGTACCAGGAAAAACCATAGAATTCAATTTTTTCTCAATTTCAGGATTGGATTTAGCCAGGATCATCCCTCCTCGAGGACCACGCAAAGTTTTATGCGTTGTTGTAGTGGTTACATCGGCAATATTGACCGGGCTTGGATAAACGCCTGCCGCAACTAAACCTGCAACGTGAGCCATATCGACCATTAAATAAGCGCCGACTTTATCCGCAATTTCTCGAAAACGCTGCCAATCGACAATGCGTGAGTAAGCACTAAATCCCGCAATAATCATTTTAGGTTTGTGCTCAACTGCCATGGCTTCAACTTCATCGTAATTGATCTCGCCAGATTCATCATCAATACCGTACTGCACCGCATTAAATAGCTTGCCTGAAAAGTTTACTTTTGCACCATGTGTTAAATGACCACCATGAGCCAGACTCATGCCTAAAACAGTGTCGCCAGGATTGAGCAGTGCCAAATAGACAGCAGCGTTCGCTTGAGAACCAGAGTGCGGCTGAACATTCGCATAATCAGCACCAAACAGCTCTTTCGCCCGATTGATCGCTAATTCTTCAGCAATATCAACATATTCGCAGCCACCGTAGTAGCGTTTGTGTGGATAACCTTCAGCGTATTTATTGGTTAAAACCGTGCCTTGAGCTTCCATCACACGTGGGCTTGCGTAATTTTCAGACGCAATCAGCTCAATATGTTCTTCCTGGCGTTTTTCTTCTTGTTTGATGGCCTGCCACAAATCCTGATCATAATCAGCAATATTCATGCTTTTAGAAAACATTCAATCTCTCCAGCTTTCAAGGGGGGAATAAGGGTTGTTCAGTTGCTCTGAATTGAGAGCGTTAATTCTGAAAAAGGCGGAGATTATATCCGAAAAATGGTGAAACTACCATTCAGTGATTTACATCATGAAGGCATAGATTACAGTAGAGGAAGAAACGAAATTTGTACAAAGACTACAGCAAAACGAATGGCAAGTTTGAGAATACTCAGGAAGTCTACTCAGCACTTACAGTAATCAAGATTACATATTTGCCACATTTATTAGATTTTCCCGCTCCTCCATGTAATCCGAAAACTCGATGGCAATTTCCCTAAATGCTTGTGAACAGGCTAAAAATGCATCGACAATATCAGGATCGAAATGCTTCCCCTTGCCCTTACAAATAATTTCAATCGCCTTTTCATGAGAAAAAGGTTCTTTATAGACACGTTTGCTGATTAACGCATCGTAAACATCAGCCAATGCCATGAGACGCCCAGGTATAGGTATCGCATCACCCTTTAAACCATAGGGGTAACCACTACCATCCCACTTCTCATGATGCGATTCGGTTAACTGGCGAGCAATACTTAAGAATGAACTCCCACCCAAACGCGCTTCAGCTGACAATAAAGTATCGCGCCCATAGACAGCGTGTTTTTTCATCTCCTCGAATTCTTCATCCGTTAGTTTGCCGGGTTTCAACAAAATATGATCGGGAACCCCTACTTTACCGATATCATGCAGCGGTGCCGATTTGTAAAGCATTAAAATAGATTCATCATTCAAAAATTGAGAAAAATTAGAATGATCTTTTAGATATTCGGCGAGGGTTCTTACATAAGTTTGAGTGCGGCGAATATGCCCACCTGTTTCCGGATCTCTATATTCTGCTAACGAGGCAATGGCTTCAATCGTGGCATCTTGAGTCTGGTTTAATTCTTCCGTTCTATTCTGGACTAATCGCTCCAAGTTATCACGATTAGATTTCAGCTCCAGATGATTTCTAACACGAGCTATCAGAAGAGCTGGTGAGAATGGTTTGCTAACATAATCTACCGCGCCCAAAGTTAGCCCCATCTCTTCGTTTTTTGCTTCTATCGATGCCGTTAAAAATATGACAGGAATATCTTTTGTACCTTCATTTTCCTTTAGTTTTCGACAAGTTTCAAAACCATCCATTCCCGGCATCATCACATCTAGCAAGATAAGATCAGGTGTATCCATATCATTCGCAATCTCAAGCGCTTCTGTCCCAGTAGCTGCAATCTTCACCTGATAATCAGGTTTTAAAATTACACTCAAAATCTCTCTTATTTCAGCCGTATCATCGGCCACAAGAATCGTATATTTATTATTAGGTTCCATTTGCAACACCTTTTTTGATGTGTTGTTTTAATATGAATTAACCGTTATTCAGGTTGTTAATTTGCTATCATTACTTCAATTGTTAAATTTCATAACATGACAACATATCGTTTGCGGTCATCCTTTTGTTTTCTTTATAATTGTAGTTTATTTTAAATATCCGCAAGTCATTTATTAAAAATATTCAAATTAATCTGATAATTGAAAATATCCTTCCAATATAAGAATACGTGCAAATTAAATCTGCTGATATGTGCAAACATTATAAATTACTCGATAAATCCTCTATCGCTCAGAACTAACTGGAATCTAATTTAAAGAAATTGAGACTAGATACCGATTTCATTCGCAAGAAATTGGATCGCTGAGAGACAACATTCCAAGCACTAGCTCTCATAATCTTGGCTGGCATTCCAAAGAGAATGTGATCCTAAGATTTTTTGAGTGATGAAAACATAAGCTAGGTCAGTAATTCACCGGATATTGGTATACGTAATAAGCAAATAGTGAATGTATTTTTCAATTTGGTTAAACAAACAACTACAAGATTTTGTTTGAGGTGAAGATGTCAACCGCTACAAGCTTCACAGATATATTCAAATTGGCATTTCAAGCGAGCATTGTTACTCGTGCAGTAACGATAGCACTCATTGTAGGAACACTTCTCACCATAATTAATCAATGGGAAGTATTTAAAACACCAGAGCTTTTTGATTACATAAAAGCATCTCTAACCTATGCTACCCCATTTTGCGTAGCAATGATTTCTGCAACACTGTCAAAACTCGATCACCTGCGCGAACAAAAGAATGAGCACAATCCCCAAGAAAAGCAAGAAATCAGCGAAAATAATGTAGATATCCATCAAGCTATCAGTGAAATAAGTGCTGAGGTTTCGCAAATATCACTGAATGCCCAAAATGTAAACCAAAGCGCAAAAATAAGACTTAATTTTGCAAAAGAGACTTGTATGTTGGCTAACAATGTAGCAGAGGACTTAAAAGCAATCGACAATAGCGCTTCAAACTCACAATCAAAAGTTGTTCATGTTAAATCTTCCTTGGAAGAGATCAACTATCAAACTAATCACTTCATGCATAAATTTGAACAAACAGAAATGTGGGCTAAAGACTTATTAGCAGATACCAGTCAGTTTTCGAAGGAATTTGAAAAAATTGATGTAATATTGAAAACGATTACTGAAATATCTGACCAAACTAACATGCTCGCCCTTAACGCATCAATCGAAGCGGCGAGAGCAGGAGAAGCCGGCAGGGGCTTCGCGGTAGTAGCCGATGAAGTAAAAAGCCTGGCAGAAAAATCTGGAACCAATGCAAGCGAAATAAATAATATGTTAATGACACTAGGGGATACCAGTAATCGGCTACGTGATAAATCAACCCATTTTGCAAATAGCATAACTGAACTACTGAACTTAAATAACGGAAAGGAAAGAGAACAGCTAAGCGCAACAATCGAAGAGTTACTGGGATCGATAGAGAAGATGTCAGTAATAGCGAGTGGTCAAGTCGCGAGCATAGTAAGTGTTGTAGATAAAGTAAGTTCAATAGCAAAAGATGCAGGAACTGCAATTGATGTTTCCTCTGAAAACCTTGATCTAACCGAGAAAATCTTGGAAAAATTAACTGCATTAAAATTAAGTACCGAGTAATTCAAGATACCTTCCTTGAGTAATTCACTATCCCTAATTACTCTACTTTCTTCAGAAAATGATAGGTAAAATTAAGTCGAAAATTTATAAAATATTTGTATTGAAAACTAAATATTAATTAATCTATACCGCTAATTAATGCAGTAATTTAAAAATCGTATCGCAAGGAGCAGCTTTAATATGAACCAGGAAAAAATCGATATACTTGTGGCTGAAGATGATGATCAAATCTCATACTTGCTGAATTTCATGCTAACGCGAGAAGGATTTGAAGTGAAAGTCGCGAATGATGGACAAGAAGCTATGGATGCTATTGAATCCATAAATCCACCTAAGCTCGCGCTGCTTGATATTATGATGCCTCATTTCACGGGATTTGAATTAGTAGAACATATCCGTAAAAAAGGTACTTGGAATGATGTTCCTATCGTGATGCTGACAGCCAAGTCACAAGAGCAGGACATTGTAAAAGCACTGGAAAATGGCGCAAACGACTACGTAGTCAAGCCTTTTCAACCAGGGGAACTTGTTGTGCGCTTAAAAAGCCTTATGGATAAAGCAGCATAAACATATAGATACTATTGACTCTTTAATTCAACTTGCTCTCAGTGTCTTTTTTCACATGATATAATCATTGTTATTTCCGCTGAAATAGCAATTATGAGTAATTTCGACCCAACACATTGGAATACTAATTTCCTTCATTCATCACCGCTTTTTGATCCCCTTGAGCCTGCATATCACCTGTTGGGCAGCACACACGATCAATGGCCGACACTCGCTGAATACAATCAAACGCTAAAAGTATCACCTAGCCCAATATGCAATAACAATGGAAAAGCAATTTCATTTGTCGATCAAAACACTGACGGCAGTCCGTTGTTTGAATCACAATACGAACCGAGGATTTTTTTGCGTGGTGAAGTCCAAACACGGCTTACAAATTGGCATGATTTTTTTCAAGTACTTGTTTGGAATACTTGGCCAAAGACAAAAGCTTTACTCAATGAACTACATTATAAATCTGCAATCAAGCGAAGCAATAAACAAAGAAGTCCTGTTGAAAATTTTATTACGCTTTTTGATGAGTGCGGCATTGTAATCTTAAGTAGTAATCCCGACCTTTTAACACTAATTGAAAGCTTTCAATGGCAGCAACTTTTTTGTGAAAATAAGGATAAATTTAGGGAAGAGATTTCCTGCATTACCTTTGGCCATGCGATGTATGAAAAAGCATTAAATCCTTATATTGGAATGACTGCACAAGCGCTACTTATACAAGTAGAACCCGACTTATTAGCAAATTATACTCACCCATCGTCAATAGACAGTATGCTAGTAAAACAGCTTACAGATCTAAAATTATTGGAACCAAGAATTTTGAATCCTTTTCCTTTGCTTGGTGTGCCGAACTGGTATGAAAATCAAAACAGTGAGTTTTATGAAAATACAGACTATTTCAGAAAGGGAAGGCGAAAACGCAATTAAGCAACTTGCTTTTCGACTGACGTAGGAATTGTAAACCAAAAAGTACTACCGCAGCCAACAGAGTTGTTTTCAGCACCAATACTCCCCCCAATTGCATTTGCCAGCCGTTTACTTATCGCTAATCCTAAACCTGTTCCGCCATATTTCCGCGTTGAAGAACCATCACCTTGAACAAAGTATTCAAACATCTGGAGTTTCGCCTCCTCAGAGAATCCAACCCCAGTATCTGTTATCGAAACTTTGAGAAACTTCTTAGATTCGAAGTACGATACCTCTAAATGAATTTTTCCTGCGTTAGTAAATTTAATTGCATTATTGATTAACTGTCCGGTAATTTGACTTATGCAATAAGCATCCGAGTGAATTGTTTTTGGCAGCGTACTATCGAAATTTGTACTGAAAGTGATTTTTTTATGTCTTGCCTTCTGCTCATAAGGCTTAACAGTTTTGATTAAAATATTTTCAACATTAAAATCATCAAATACAAGTTTTAGTTCACCCGCTGCAATTTTAGAGAAATCCAATACGTCGGTTATCAGGGACAATAAACGGTCCGCGTTGCTATCTGCGATTTGACAAAGCTTTTTAGCCTCGTCAGGTATATTTTCAATCATGCCACTGTTTAAAATACCTAATGCCCCCTTAATTGATGTCATTGGTGTTCTCAATTCATGGCTCATGTTGGCAATAAATTCCAAACGTACCTTGTTTGCAGTCGCTACTTCTTCACGCGCGACATCAAGCTTAAGATAAGAGTCATCAAGATCTTTAAGTGCATCGAGTAAATTATTTTTTTGACGAGATGAAAACTTTAGCACTCTATTTGCTATTAATAGTGCAATGATGATAAAAAAAGCAGGAATCAACATTGATAAAAACAACAGTCCTTCAATTCCATCTTGAATACTTTCTGTGACAACATGCTCATTAGTTCGCTCTAAAAACATTAAAGAGCCTAAGAGTTTGAGCAAATTATCATGGACAGATAAAGTTTCAGAATAAGATCTAGTAATTTGCGAGTTGTGACTTTGCCTGGCATTTATAATTACGGCTTGATGTAATATCTTGGATTGCTCAAACTGCGATTGAATTGCAATTGCAGCAAACTTTTCATTTTCCTTTAACAGAATAAGCTTCAATCTGCTTATATTTTCATCTATTTTGTTTGATAAGCGATTATGTTTGCTAAATATAATATTGAGCTGGGTAGGATCTTTTTCTTCAGAAACTTTGTGAATTAAGTGCTGCCGTTTGTGAATATCGTTATCAAGATTGTGAAATAATTGTGTATGAGTCGAATTATCGATGACAAATGCATTCATAGCATCGTTAACTTTGCTCACAGAGTAATAACTAACGATTATCAAGATAATCATCAGCAATACTGCGATCCCAAACCAGATAATGGATTTTTGACGAAATCGCTCTATATTCTCAATATGTGATTTGTTACTTTTTTTAGTCACTCAATAGCTCATTAACCATCATTCAGCGAACTCCCTAAACCCTTTATTCGAGACTCTCTGCCTGGAGCTTGTCCGAGAATAGAAATCTTTGTTTCGCAATACTACATCGTCACTAAAACGGCGTGTTTAAGACAATTGTTCAGTTATCTATCACAACTTATAAATTCGGACTATTTTGTGTCAAGCAATCGTTGTAAGATTAAGCCTGATAAGGGTATTTGGTTAATACAACAAAGATTCGAAAACATTACGCTCAATAAAATCAATAAACTGCATTTTTGGGTTGCAACAAAACAGAGGTATAAACATTTATATACTGCGGAAAAGCGGTTAAATGATTTGCAACATCAGGTATTGGGAGTATTGAAAAAAGTATATTCTTTATATATACCCAGATATTTCATATTGTGCGATTTTATGGAATATCCGGACTACGTCAAAGAAAATGCATTTTGCTAAATAATTGAAGAGATAAAAATGAAAGATTTAAAGCAACTAGCAATTTGGGGAAGTTTGTCACTTGTTGTCATTCTATTCCTGATCAATATTTCATCAAAAGATGAAGTCCCTTCTAGTCTGGTCGTAGGCGCTGCAATTTTCTTTGTGGTTGTACTACCCATTATTTTGGCTATACGAATGTCGAAAAAAGAAAGAGAACAACAATAGCGGTCGCTAAATCTCAATATTTCAGCCTGATTGTATTAATAAAACATCAGGCTGATATTGGTAAAACTCAGCTTTTTCTTCCTAACTGATAGGCTCAATTGCAGCATCTAGATTTAACTCATCACAAAAGTTAAGAAACTCGTTTTTGAAACTTGAAATATTAATATCTGCAGGTAAGCTTACATTTAAATCCAGTGCAAACATAACTGTTCCTGTATGTGCTGCCGAATAAGTACTGGTACTTAACTCTTCTACATTCACTTTTTTCTCAAGCAAAAAGTCTGTCACATCATGAACAATGCCTGGATTATCTAATGCAACTATATTCAGATGGTAGGGCAATCGTTTGTCAGCAGTATTGCGCGCTGCTGTACGCTTGCAGATGATGGTCAGCCCCGTAGGCTCTTGAAGCTGGTTTAGAACATTTTCAATCTGACTAATAATTTCATCTGACCCACTTACCATCGTTACAAGTGCAAATTCATCACCAAGCACCGACATACGACTGTCGCAAATATTTCCATTATTATCCAGAATAGTTTTAGACAATGCTTTTACAATCCCAGGTTTGTCTTGGCCTAGCGCTGATATAACAAGGTATTTATTCATCATAGTTCTACTTTTTTAATGTCAGTATGAAATCAACAATCTGCGCAATATGCGCATGCGAAACACGTGTTTCATGCGGCGGCATTTTTGCGCCACCGGTAATATCATTCCATGCACCGTCACCACCAAGTTTAACTTTTTCTATAAGATAAGTTCTGGCATCTGGTGAATCTTTATATCGTTCGGCAACAAGCGACCACGCCGGACCAATAATTGAGTTATTTACGTTGTGACAATTCATACAACCATTAGCGCGAGCAATAGAAAGTGCAGATGCTGCATTTTTATCTCCCGCTATTTTCAACGTTGTATCGTCGACACCACATGCGTATAGCCCACATATAACTATAATGATGAAAATAACACGTACCATTAATTTTCTCTTTCTTTGTTAATTAGGAGAATCCGTGGATTTATCTGAGCAAAAGTTGATATCCACCGCTCATAGATTGTATCAGCAGCCTTATTAAGTGCTGTAATACGCGAGTCTAATTCCATTACCAGAAAATCACTGGATTGTTCAGTCGCACTGCTTGAGTCTATTTCATTTTTAAAACGTTGCGCCCACTCTTTAACTAGCGCGGCTGTCATTTCAATATGACATTGAAAACCCAGTATGTTGCCTTGAACAAAACATTGATTTTCACAATGCGCGCTACTCAATATATTTTGTGCGTTAGGTGGTGTTGAAAAGGTTTCACCATGCCAATGGAAAACCCCAAAACTTTCCGGCAAACCGCTAAACCAGTGTTCTGCCTCTTTGTTTTTTTCTAGTGAAACGTCAAACCAACCAATTTCTCGAACTGGATTTGCTGTTATCTCACCACCAAGTACTTTGGCTAAAAGCTGAGCGCCAAGGCAATGTCCTAAAATAGGTAAACCTTTATCCGCTGCAGAACGTAGCAGTGACAATTCAGCCGATATCCACGGCAAGTCATCATTTGCGCTCATGCTACCACCCATCGAAACCAGCGCTAGCATATGATCGGTCGATGTGGGTATCACATCACCTTCATCGATTTTCACTATCTCATAAGGAATCCCTTTACGCTGAAAAACATCGAGAAGATACCCTGGGCCTTCACAATCTACATGGCGCAAAATAATAACTTTTTTCATAAGCCCGGAGATTTCATGTATTTGTAGAATCAAAGGGCAAGTGAGAAGACGTAATATTCATGAATTATCCGGGTTAACCTAAAAATGCCTGATCTGACTTTAGGTAAGCTTCTTCAGCTTCAGTATTCTCACGGCCCAGTATTTTATTGCGATGCGGAAAGCGGCCAAAGCGAGCGACAATTGAACGGTGATGATGTGCAAATTTTGCATTATCTTCAAGTCCAGCGGCTTCAAAAAGAGAAATAGCTTTATCCTGATCAGCCAAGTTTTCACTATGCATTAACGGCATATAGAGAAAAGCCTTTTGCTCCCCTGTTAACCCTTCATTCCAACCATTCTCAATAGCTATATTTGCCATTTCACGCGAAAGCGCTTCAGTTTTGAAACTCATAGGCGTTCCACGATAAATATTTAGTGGAATTTGATCCAATAAAATAACCAGGGCAAGTATCCCCAAACCACTATTTTTCCACTGTTCTAATTTACCATTAGCTGCTACTAAATATGTCGATTCAAATTTCTTTTTTAATTCCTCATCAAACTCTGCTGTAGAGTTAAACCATAAAGCTTTTACAGAATCACTATACCAATAATCGATAATTTCTTGATAATTCTTTATGCTCATTATTTATTCCTGAAATTTAGAAATCTGTTCAACGTAATTTTACTTTTGGTTTAGTACTACATGAAATGCCAAGCCCACCCAAGCCACAATATCCCTCAAGATTTTTAGCTAAATATTGTTGATGGTAATCCTCAGCAAAATAGAACTTTGGTGCGGGTAAGATTTCTGTGGTTATATCGGCATACCCTGCATCTCGAATCAATTTTTGATAATTTTCTTTAGAGTGTTTTGCGGTGTCATATTGCTCTCTGGTGAAACAATAAATACCCGATCGATATTGAGTACCAACGTCATACCCCTGCCGCATACCTTGAGTGGGGTTATGTGATTCCCAGAATGTGTTCAAGAGTGTTGAATAAGGGATGATTTCTGAATTAAAGACCACCAGAACAACTTCATTATGCCCTGTTTTTCCAGTACATACTTCTTTATAATTAGGATTGTCAGTGTGGCCAGCAGCATAACCCACCGAGGTTACATACACCCCATGCAGTTGCCAAAACACTTTTTCTGCCCCCCAAAAACAACCAAGCCCAAACATCGCTTTGCTTAAATGATCTGGATATGGCGGAAGACAACTATTCCCATTTACAAAATGCGTCTTTGAGATTGCAATTTTATCTTGCGCTTGAAGTGAATTTTGTTTTGAACTAGTCATGATTGGTGAAAATTCACCCGCCTTTTTCTTCGACTTTTTACCAATTATACATACTCAATGCACTATGTAACACTTTCTGTTAGATCAACATATCTCATTTTTAATACAAGCTATGAAAGATATAAAAATTCCGGGTTAACAATTGATGAGTATTAAATTGGTTATATTAATTGTTGTAATTCCATTTTTCAGGTGATTAATTGACACATTTCCACTTAATCTAATGTAACATATGGTCGATTAACATTGTGTCAGCACAGTTTTTGCAAAACATATTACCTTCGATAGAATCAGCTAACGGTTATAAATTTCGGATGCCAATACTCAATTTGCGTTACCTACCTTTACTCTTTTTGCTCGCTACTCTACCGGCTCAGGCAGATAACAAAAAGAGTAATCTTATTGCTGACGATCAACAGTCTGTTCATAAACAGACGCTGGTTGCAGCTGAAACCCTAAAAGACCATCTTAATCCACGCAAGCTGTTTCTTCGTTCAAGCACTGCATTGGTTTATGACATTTCTGATAACTTGATGCTTTATGATAAAGACGCAGACAAAGAGATGCCTATTGCATCCTTAACCAAAATCATGACAGCGATGGTTATTCTGGATAAAAAATTAGATCTTAGCGAAAATATTAGAATTAAGCGCAAAGACCGTGATCGCTTGCGTGGCTCCAAGTCTCGATTAAGTTACGGTACTATTCTCACTCGTGCAGATATGTTGAAAATTGCCTTGGCGGCTTCAGAAAATCGCGCAGCTAAAGCGCTAGCCCGCACTTATCCTGGCGGCCATAAAGCATTTATCGTTGCAATGAATAACAAAGCAAAATCTTTAGGCATGCTAAATACCAAATTTAAAGACTCGACGGGACTCCATAGCGGCAATGTTTCCACCGCAAAAGATCTTGTAAAACTCGTTGCAGCAGCTACTAAATACCCATTAATCGAAACGTTAAGTACAGTTGGCAAGAGCTACGTGACTGACCTTCGTGCAGGATGGAAAGTGGAATTTTTTAATACCAATAGACTTGTACGTCGAAAAAACTGGGATATTAACCTAAGCAAAACAGGATATATTGCTGATGCAGGTCACTGCCTAATAATGGAAACAACTATTGCAAATCGACCTGTGATTATAGTGCTACTTAATTCATGGGGGAAACTCAGTAAATTTGGTGATTCAAACCGAATTAAAAGATGGTTACAAAATGCGGAAACTCGCATCGCTTCAATATAGACTCACTGACAAATTTAGGTAGGCTGGGAGAGCACAGTCACCACAAGGTTCAACACTGCTCACCAGCTAAATATTTTCAACCTAATCTTAACCCTAACGTTTCAAAATAATGTGGTGAAAAATCGTTTCACTGCCTTATTTACAGCATCTAAAGCTTTTTTCCTCTCAATATTTTGAAACGTTAGGGTTAATTTTCTTTTTTACTATCAGAGTCGTGATGATGGGAATGCCCACGTTCATCATGTGAGTGTCCATCTTCGTGAGAATGAGAATGTGGCACACCATCCCCATGATGGTGATGACCATCTGCATGATCTAAATGATGCGTGTGGCCCTCGCCTATCAGCTCATGAAGATGCTCTTCCTCATGCTCGTGAGCATGCAAGTGAAAGTGAACATGACCATCTGGACCATGTGCATGCCGATGCGCATGAAGGAACTCGCCAATAATAAACCGGTGATCTTCATCCATATCTTTTTCATGCAGAATGTCGTGTAACAATTCGTGAGTCATCAGTGCAAGAGGCAACTCCAAATTATTATTTTCAAGCAATTTACGATCATATAGCACTTTAGATGCTGCATCATTTGCAACGATTTCGCCATCAGTAAGTAACAAACAACGGTCACACACTTCAAGTGCGATATCTAGATCATGAGTACACAATAAAATGGTCTTGTCAGATGATTTCAACCAGTTAATTAATTTGCGACGATTCAGTGGATCCATATTCGTTGATGGCTCGTCAAATACCAGGATTTCAGGCTGATAAGACAATACCGTCGCTAAAGCCAAACGCTTTCGCTCCCCAAATGAGAGGTGGTAAGATGAGCGCTCATCAAATCCATCCAAACCCACTAACGAAAGAGATTCTTTTACTCGAGTATCAACTTCGTCATGTGATAAACCCAGGTTTAAAGGTCCAAAAGCTACATCGTCATATACTGTTGGGCAGAATAGTTGGTCATCCGGATCCTGGAAGACAATTCCAACTTGACGACGGATAGACACCAGATTTTCTTTCGTAACTTCAACACCATTGATCTCAACTTTTCCACTGGATGCGAGAGATACACCATTGAGCAAGCTCATAAATGTAGACTTGCCAGCACCGTTAGGACCAATAAGCGCAACTTTTTCACCGGCTTTGATTTCGCATGACAATCCTTTGAGAACCGCATGCCCATCCGGGTAAGTAAAAAATACGTCATCCGATTTTATTGCTATTTTATCAGTCACAATGCCCCCTTCAGGCTGCACCATCTTTTAATACCAACCTTTAACAGCTGGGGTAAATGTTCCAGAAAAATCGAGTGTGAGCAAACCAACACCTGCTAGCAAGACGCATCCACACTTCACATAATCACTCATATCTGCGTTAAATCGCACCATACTGTGCAATTCACCTTGATAGCCTTTGGATAACATCGCTTTATAAACTCGCTCTGATCTCTCAAAACTTCGAACCAATAAAGTACCCACAAAGTCACCCATAACCTTTAACGTTTTCACATCTGACTTCATGACAAAACCACGAACTTTCATTGCAACTTGCATACGGCGCATTTCTTCAATAAATACGAAAGTATATCGATAAGTAAATAGCAGCATTTGAACAAGTATTTTAGGTACTTTTAAATATTGCAATGCAATCATTGATACATCAAACCGAGCTGAACCAAATATTGCAAATGTGGTAAGAATGATTGAAACAGCTTTAATAAAAATCAGCGTTGCAAGTCGAAACCCATCTAGTACAAAAGGGATTCCGATAATATGGAATGCTGCTTCACCCGGATAACTTAGCGGTAGAATAATAAAAAATGGGAGGAGGAAAAATACAATCCACTTCATACCATTGTAGAGAAAATCGAATGGCAAACTACTAAGGCGAATAAAATAAACCGCTATAAAAAACGCAAGCAAGGCAGCGGGCAAGGTCTTAAGCAACGCTACGCCAAAAACAAATAAACCAAGGGAAAATATTTTCACACGAGGATCCCAACGCTGAAACGGTGATTCCACATGGGAAAAACGATCAATATCTAATGGCATATTTGCTCCGTTATATTGCTGCAGTGCCTAATCGTTATTGGGATTTTTCTTTTTCAGTTTCGTTCGACGGTGGAACGAATACTTGAACTTGCCCAGCTAAAATATCAGGTTTTACTTTTAATAAGAACCCGGCACAAGCACCTACAACAATTGCTTCAACAATAGCTATTGGGAAATGCGCAGCTAAAACATAACCCGCAGAAACTATAAATTCTTCACCAGTAGTCACCAGAGCCACTGCAAGCACAACACCTGATGCAACAATACCTGTCCCACCTGCTAGCGCACCAAAAATCACCTCTTTCTTTTTAATATTAAAGCGATGTCTAAGCTGCCAAACAAAATAGGCCATAAGACCTCCACCGCCAAGCATGACACTATTGACGCCGATAACGGTGACTCCACCATGACCAAATAATATGGTTTGCAGCACTACTCCCAGCATAATGGCAGGAAACGCTCTCATCCCCAGCACCACTCCAACAAGCCCATTGAGTATAAGATGTGCACTACTCGGCCCGACCGGAACATGAATTAACGATGCAACAAAAAACACCGATGTGATTACTGATATCTTGGGAATATCATCCATATCCATTTTGCGCATTGTATAAGCAGCCATTGCCAAAGTACCGGCAAATCCAGCCACCAATACTGGTGCGGACAAAATACCGTCGGATATATGCATACAGATGAACTCCTGAATGAGTAACGCGTGATTTATTTTTTATGTTGTTATTTTATCGTCATGACCCGTATATTTCATGAATTTACGAATTTATCACGCAGTAATTTGATTTTACAAACGATTTTCTGATTGAGCGGCGGACTGGTCTGTCCGGCCGATTGAAGAAAATTATTTGTAAAACCAAAGAACAAGTGAGAAAACGTAACATTCATGAATTATCCGGGTCCAGATTCTGAATCTGAATATCGTTATTTCTGTTCCATTTTGCGTGCTTTATAGTACATAAATGCACCAAGAGCACCAAAGATAAAGCCAATTCCTCCAATAATCTCAGCAAGTGATTTTTCCTCTCGCATTTCAGAAACTTCCCGCATTAAAGGTTTAATCGCTTTTCCTACCGCACGCTCTACTTCCATTCGAATTCGATTTTCATTGATGGCAAAACCCGGTGTATCAGTAGAGCTATTTTCTATCACTAAAGCCGTCTCGCTGTTGGAAGAAGATACTTCCCCATCTTCTTCATCATTCAATTCTGATTCGGTTATTTTATATTCAGTTTTATGGCCCATTCCTGCATCAAGTGTAATCAGGAGATCGGTACCTTTTGGGTATGTAAAAGAATATTGACCTTCACTGCTAGTAACACCCTTTGCGACTTCCTTTCCTTCGCTATCCACAACAAGCACTGCACTATTTTGTGCTTTTTTACCATCAGCATAATAACCCTCAAGGAACACCTGATCGCCTTCACCATAAGCAAACATGTTTACTTTATGCGCAAAACTATTCAATGAAAATAATAAGAAAAATATCAGCACCAATAGCGAACCCATCAATCTTATTTTGTCTTGTTTACTTTTGTTTACGTCGCAGATTGAATTCATGGCAGCACCGTTTGAGTATTACGAATATAAGTTTTGTATGATGGATCATAAATGCGTAACACCAGCAAGTCAAACAGTGTTACGATTAATTTCTAAATATCGTCGATTTGTCGACAAATTTGAATAATTTTGAACTAAAAAAGTGCATGCTCGCGCATTTTTTTTGGAAGTGGAGCCGTATATGTCTGATTTAGTAAGGTTTGGTGTATCAATCGATAGTGATTTACTGGAGCATTTCGATCAACTCATCACCAAAAAAGGATATAACAATCGCTCAGAAGCCATTCGCGATATGATTCGCAATAATATGATTGAAGAAGAGTGGGAATCTGACCAGGAAACCGTTGGCACAATTACGATGGTCTACGATCATCACATTCGGGATCTTTCCGCCAATCTAACTCACTTACAACACTCTTTCACCGGTGAAATAAAATCCGTACTCCACGTCCACCTAGATCACAATAATTGCCTAGAAGTACTAGTTGTACAAGGAAAAGCACATCTCTTAGAAAAACTTGCTAATCAGTTAACCAGCATTCGTGGCGTAAAAAATGGTAAGCTAACAATGACAACAACAGGTGAAGCGATGACAGTCACCGGTGGCGTTCACGCTCATACACATGATCCTGATGATGGTGGACACGACCATTCTCATTAGTTAATTCAAGTTTCGGAGTCCAAACCTATAAGACGCTGTGAATACTTCCATGTAAGCTCGACGACAGCATCCCTGCTGCCGATGCTTTCATATTGTACATACACCATGTTTGCAGCTATTTAAAAAAATTTGAACTCCGAAACTTGAGTTAACAGCTCATCAGAAAAAGCGCGAAATTCTCGGTTCGCGCTTTTTCTACAAATATGGAGACTCACTTCATATCGTGGGTTTTAACCCAAAGTACTGCACCGATCTCAATAGGGTAATCTTTACCTTCATGCTTCATTGTTTTTTCATCTTCGTTTAATGCTGCAAACCCCCACCAACCCGCTTTAGGCATAGCATAAGTGAACACACCATTGGAGTCGGCTTTCACGACCTGTGTAATCATTGGGTCAGCAACTGGCTTTAAACTCCCATCTTCATTATAAAACTCTACTTCAACTTCCGAATGAGGCACTGGTTTACCATTTACCATAACAATACCTTGAAAGACGTTACCTGCATATAAACCGTATGGACGAGTTAAAGGGATGATTTCTGTCTTTAAACCAACTGGCTCATCCCACCCTTCTTCAAGACCAAATGCATTTACAATAACTTTGGTATAGTGAACAATAAACGCCTCTTCAGAAGGCTCCCAATAGGGTTTTGGTTCAGTGAAAAATACATGATCACCAGGATTTTTGAATCTGTACTTGCTTTTGAAGGCATCAAACGTATTGCCTTCAACATCTTTTATTTTTGCAGCTTTAAGTGTCCCTAGAAGATCTTTCTTTTCGCCATCAACTAAAACACCAAATTGTGCCGGTTTAACCATATGCATCCCTATTCCTTCATAGGGATGCCAGAAAAGCAATTCAAGATTAAGTTTTTTAGATTCAGTTTGCTTAACCATATCATCCGAAGGAACTATCATCTGAAAATGTGCAGATGCAATTGAGCTCACCCCAATTAACAACCCCGCGGCCAATGTTTGCATTGTTTTTTTGCTAAATAACATTTAACTACCCTCGTTAGATTTTGAAACAACAGTTAGACAATTACGGCTGTTGCCGTTAACACTAACCAAACTTGACTATTGCGCTTCAGCAGCAAAAAGTTATCGCTCAGCTGCGCGTGTTACCAATATAATTATCATGTCACAGAGGTGTTACTCAGTCAATATTCGTAGCACCAATTGTGTGAAGTTTTTCACACTTTATCACACGACAAAATTATCTTATTGTTTTACATAGAATATTTGTCATCAAGAATTCGACAATTTTTCGTTCCACCACACCTGTTGTAGCCGGGGATTGGATATCCCCCGCCAAAACATGGTGAGTTTTACCTTGAGTACTCTCAATCTTCTGAAGACTTTTTTGCTCAGAACCAATTTTATCAAAGGTTGTATTTATTGCCTGTATATCGAGTAAACCATCTTCCTCCGAGTAGAGAAAAAATACAGGATGAAGAATATTTTGCAAATTACAATGACGAGCCAATTTCACTGCACTCATCATCGGTATTAATGCTGTCGTTGGATAGCTTGTTGTCCAATATTTTTCCTGAAGCTCACCACTGGCTTCAAATTGATAAGTTTTACCAAAAATCAGCGGCAATATTCGACTTGCAAAGGGATAGGTTAACAACTCTGTTACCTTGCGTTGTAATCCATAATTTGGAGAGAGTAAAATTAATGCTGCAAGATTATCTTGTTTCAAAGTTGCAGCCAACCAAGTCGCCAATGTCGCCCCGGTCGAATTTGCGACAATGACAACTCTCTCTCCAATACGCTCGCCAATTCGAAATGCTTCAACTGTATCAATCAGTAATTTCTCAAGCGTAATTTCTGTCATCGCACTACTACTTCTACCGTGACCCGATAAACGAGTAAAAAAAGCATTCGCGGAAAATCGCATTGCCAAGTTTTCAACTAGAGGTGAAATCTCCTGACGTGTAGCTGAATAGCCATGAATATAAACAAAAGACAAGTTTGTTTTTTGAGACTGAGCCGAATGCCAAATAATCTTTTTATCTGTATTAGCTGTAATATCTTCGAATTTCGATTCAGATTCAGCGAGATATAAATCAAGATTCTCCGGTAGTTTTTTATATAGCTGGATTAGATCATCAAACACTACATCGCTCACTTTCAATCATAATCATTTTATTCGCCGCTAAACTTTGATCTATCAACACTATACTTGGTTAACCATTAAAAACAGCTAGTAAACTCTGTGTTAATGCTTTAACTGCTGGCCCTTCTTTATCGGGCGTTGCTAGTGTTAAATAAATTGTCAAATGACGATCAACATCAGTATCCAAAGAAAGCTGCTTAAACTCCCCTCGAACTAAATAATCATTAACGACATGCTTCGGAACAAACGCAAACCCCAAACCTGCCTGAATTGCTTGTACTGAATGCGAAAAATGAGATACTGTTAAACGCTGTTCGGCTTCTAACCAACCGGTATTTTGTGTTCGTTTACTGCCGGAATCACGCACTACAATTTGCCGATGCATTAATAAATCTTGTTCGGTGAGTTTCTCCCGCTTAAGATTTAATGGGTGATTAGTATGTGCCACCGCGATCATACTTATTGTTGTCAGACGTGTGCCGAAGTATCCGGGTGGCGTTTGGCTGGACAAAACAATATCAGCTTTTCGCTCAAGCAAGGCTTCGGTAGTACCTGAAAGTGTAGATTCTAACAATGAGACCCGGGTTTGTGGTGCTTGTTTACAGAAATCACCAACCGCTTTTAGCACTGGAGAAAAGGGTACAATAGAATCAACATTTAATGTTACTTCTGTTTCCCAACCGTTAGCAATGCAATTAGCGACTTCTTCAATATCCAGCGCCATATCTAACAATTGAACAGCTCGTCGATAGAGTACTATCCCTACCTCTGTGAGTACTGCCTTGCGTCCGCTTATTTCCAATGCCGGTGAAGGCAACTGCTCCTCCATTCTGGAAATTGTATAACTAATACTCGATTGACTTTTACTCAGTGCTTCTGCGGCTTTAGAAAACGTCCCCTCGTCAACTACGGCTTTGAATGTTAACCACTGCTCTAAACTAATTCTTGGATATTTCATATCTCAGCTCAATTATCCCTGATGTCGTACAAATTTATAATACATTATTTTCAGCAAACAATGACATGAGGTTAAATTAAACAATAGATCTAACACAAATCGTAAACAACTTTCTCAAAGCATGGAATGACTACAACTCAGAAGCCATTATGGCAACGTAATATTCAGCTGTGGTTTCTATCCCGCTCTTCCTCTAAATGCGTGCCTGTAAAATGAATTCTCAAGCTAGTCGAGAGGCGATATATTCTGGCAAAGCTCAATCTCATTGAACATTAAAAGTCTAATGGTTGCTACTATACCCATAGCGATTGAGATTTAGGTGTAATTTCACGCCCTATTTCTTCCATTGCTACGTTAAAACTCCTTGCAATAGAACGACTATTACGCGTCATTTTGCCTTGCCATGAAAGAAATATGACGCGCACTTAATACCTAAATCCCAAACGCTATGGGTATATATTTCTATTACAGATCATTCACTTATAGTTTTCCACTCGTGAATTCAACTAATAAATAATAACACCCATCAGTTTTCCATTAATCACGGTAATCTCACATTAATCTTATGCTCGTAAAGTAGCCCTCATCGGCATACCCGCCACACTAAGAACTCATACCAAACACGGTGCAGTTCTCTTCACTCTCACAGGGAAAAGGTTAATCACCCTGATTAGCCACTAAAAATCATATTGGACGACTGCTGCATCTTTTAATAATACATCGATGATGTATGTGACTACATAGGACAGCATTTATATGTTTTCTAATAATCGATCAATACATGCTAAGAGTATCATTGTAGCAATCCTATCCGCCGTCTTCATGGCATCTTGTGGCCAGCAAGCGCAGGAGTATAGCTACGTATTTGAAAAGGCCAAAACACCAACTCGTGAGCAATTATCAATTACTCTACCTCCAATTCTTTATAAAGCTGTAGGCAAATCTCCATCATCAACCGCAATAAAAAAATGGAAAGTGCGTTCTAATGAACATGGATCACACAATTACAATAGTCAATGTGGTGAAACTCTAATAAACCGCCGCCCTGCGCCAGGTGATTTTTGGCTGGATTGCCCTGGAATCTACACCATTGAACGATTGCTCAATGTTTCACAGCTCTATAATTTTCTTGCAGACATAGTTTATGAAACAACAATTAATATAACAAACGGTCTCGATGCAAGTGAATTAAGCCTCAACCGTAATTACTCGGGAGAGCATGGTAGTTCAAATGTATATTACGAAAAATATGATGAACATGATGGAATAAACGATTGTGTCGACAAAACTCAACTAACTGCCTCGTATTATCGTGTGATTGTTGGCTCATCTTACTCAATAAAATGGTGCATTTATTCTGACGGAAGCGTCGAAGGTAATTACTATGCTGCCGGTTACGCTAATTTCGATTTTAGCTCAAATGATTCAGCGACAATAAAGTCAATTTTTATTGTCGCAAATAATGCGTTTGGTGAAGATTTTAGCGAACTCCCACGACCTGATAATGCGTTCAGACCGTTGGAAAAAGCAAATAAACGAGATAGTGAAAAAGCTGCATTCCGTAGAGATCACGGCCCTTGGACGATGACTGTAAACTACATTGACAACCAATGGGTGGTCCAATACGGACAAGAACTCCAACTATACTTACCCTGCCCATGGGAAATAGAAACAGAAGAGTACGATGATAATTGCAATGACGAAGGATATGAAGGCCAATATGCAGCACCAAAAAGCAGTGTACTGATGGTGTCTATGATAGCTGAGGAACCTTCAGCTCGTAGGAATGGAATGGGTTATTCGTCTAATGAAGATAATGGTATTGCAGCAATGAACGTCATTGCCGTTGATTCTGATAATAAACAATTGGAAGATGATCCAAAAAATGTCAACAACGTTTGGGATTATCGTAATAAATTATATAGCGAGCATGGGTTAGACTTACCAACCTCATCGACCCAAAGCAATCCTATCTATCTTTACGATGAAAATAATATTCATACTGGTGGTGAATCTGAAAACCTTCCAAAAGAAATTCCGTTTGAATTATTGGAGCAACTTGACTACACAAACTGGGTATCAGAATCACCAACTTCAATAACCAAACCTGAATTCTAATCAAACGGACTCTCACACTAGATAGTGAGAGTCCGTTCTAACACTCTACGGTCTATCTTCAGTCTGTCTCGCGACATCTTTTTCGGTAACGATCTGCTGGCTTAACCAAACAAGAGGAGACAATGCTTTTCTAACGACTGCACGTAGCTCGTCGTGTTTCGCCAATGTATTAGCGATTGGCGGACTGTAAGTATAATACATCTTAACAAACCAGCGGCCAGGCTCATTAGTTAACAGATGTTCATCACGAAACGCTCTTAAGAATCGTACATCAGATTCCATTGGGGAGCCATAAGCCGCAGTAGCAATAAAACAACCTCCTTGCACTACATCTTCTAATGTTTGATCATTATCAAGAATAGTTATTGTCGCAGTGGAAGCTGCTGCAAGTAGCGAAGCATGTACACCAGGATTATTTAGCGACACCGCTAGAGATTCATCAGCTTCCTGAGCTTGATCGTCATTAATAGTGACGGTAAAGCTTTTAACACCAGTTTCACCATCATCCCATTGCAAAGTTCCACTTACAGAAACATAATCCTCCCCGGCTACGGCTGTGCTATCAATTGTGGAATAATCAATAGTCGCTACCCCAAAGCCGCCTCCCACACGCACAACATTTATAGTCACCGTTGCGTTTGATTCATCAGATACCACACTCTCAGTAATAAGCTGAATCGTATCTGCTGGGTCGTTATCCATAATGGTTAATGTTGCAGATGCGATATCTAGAATGGCATTTCCTGACGGGGAAGATAAATCGATAGTCAGATATTCATCACCTTCATAGACCGCATCATCATTTACTTTAACGGTAACATTTTTGTCCTGACTATCTCCATTTGCCCAGCTAAGAGTTCCTGACCCAGCGCTTGAAGTTGTTGTTACATCAGTAATGTCAAAATTAACGCCTACCGCACCATCTACACCGCCGGTGCGAGAAACAACAAAACTGAATTCTCCTACATCCTCATTCACACTATATGTGGCAGACGTTAAGCTCAACACGCCAGGATTTGCTGTAACCGGCAATGTTTCATCTTCAACGATTGTAATAATTGCGCTATTAACGCCTAAGCTTGCCCCTACTGAATTTGAAAGAGTAATAGAAAGTTGCTCGTCACCTTCATAATCGTTGTCATCAATGATCGCAATTGAAAGTGTTTTGCTCGCAGAATCTCCATCTATCCAACTTAATGTACCAGTAGCTGCAGTGTAATCGTTAGTTACCGTTGTCGTATTATCGCTTGTTGCATAATTGATGCTCGCAACACCATCTGCTCCACCTATACGATCTACAGTAACAAGTAAACTGCCACCATTTTCATCCACCGAATATGCCGCAGCGTTCAGATTAAGCGTTCCGTATGATGGCGCTATATCATCTTCAGCAATAGTAACAACTGCGCCACTGACTCCGAGACTCGCTCCAACTACATTTGAAAGAGTGATATTAAACTGCTCATTCCCTTCAAAATCACTGTCATTAATAATTGCAACTGAAATAGTTTTACTGATCGATTCTCCATTTAACCAGGTTAATGTACCATTTGAAGCGGTATAGTCAGACGTAGCGGTTGCTGAATTATCACTAGTTGTGTAATTAACGCTTACATCACCATCTGCACCATTTGTTCGATTAACTGTTATGAGTAGATCGCCAACATTTTCATCGATTGAATAACTGATGGAACTAAGGCTTAATATACCATATGCTGGTATTTCATCTTCCTCAATGGTAAGTAGTGCTGTTGACAGGCCAAGGGTAGCGTTAACAATATTGGATAAACTAATATTTACTGACTCATCTCCCTCGTAAATATTGTCATTGGCAATTGTCACTGTGAAAGTTTTATCAGCAGATTCACCTTCTAGCCAACTCAATGTTCCTGTAGATGCCGTGTAATCAATGCCTGCTGTTGCTGTGTCGTTAGATGTAGCATATTCAACACTCACGTTACCATCAACACCACCACTGCGTGACACTGTAAATGTAACCAATGTATTGCTTTCCAACACACTATAACTCGTTGCATCTAAATCTAATGTGCCATAACTAAAAACATCATTTTCTGTAATCGTTAATGACGCACTACTCACACCCAATGTAGCATTAACAATATTTGATAAAGTTAGACTAACAGTTTCATCTCCATCAAATATTTGATCATCACTAATAAGAACAGTAAATGTTTTGCCGGCTGATTCACCGTTAATCCAAGTTAAAGTACCTGATGATGCGATATAATCAACACCTGCTGTCGCAGTCCCATCTGCAGTGGCGTAATCAATGCTAACAGTACCATCACTGCCACCTGTTCTATTCACAGTGATCGCTATAGAAGTTCCATTTTCTGCTGCAGTATACGTCACCGCGCTAAACTCAAGCGTTCCGTAAACCGGTGTTTCATTTTCTAGAATCGTTAACTCAGCGCTGTTTGTACCAATTGCAGCATTCACAGCATTACTTAATGTCAAATCAACTGTTTCATCATCTTCATAAACAACATCGTCAGCAATGTTCACCGAAAATGTTTTATTCGCCGTTTCGCCATCAACCCAACTGAGTGTTCCTGATGTTGCAGAGTAATCACTGCCTGAAGTTGCTGTTCCGTTATTTGTCGCATAATCGACACTTACCGCACCATAAGCACCACCAGTTCGTGATACGGTAATTGTTGCAGTTGAGCCATCTTCGGCTACTGAGTAGTTAGAAGCACTCAGGGAAAGGGTTCCATAATTGGGGACTTCATCTTCAACAATCGTTAGTACTGCAGAACTTGCACCCAGACTAACACCACCTGTGGGTAATGAAAGCGCTATATCAATCGTTTCGTCACCTTCATAGATAACATCATTGGTGATGGGCACAATGAATGTTTTATTCATTACATCACCATTCGCCCAACTTAATGTGCCAGAGCTATGAGTATAATCAACACCAGATGTTGCTGTATCAGCAGATGTTGAATATGTAAGCCCAACGGCTCCATTGCTACCGCTCACTCGCTCAACAGTGATAGTGGCATTAACACCATTTTCATTAACTGAATACGTTGTTGAGGATAATTGCAAAGTACCCGGAGCAGATACTGATGTAACATTAATATCAACCAAGTCTGTCGTGAATTGGTTTGCATCATCTGTTACAGTTAATTGAAAAGTTAATGTACCATCGACATTTGGTGCGGTAAACTCAGGAGTTTGCGTAGCAGAATTAACAAGTGTCGTTGCTGTACCTGCAACTTGAGACCAACTATAACTCAAACTCCCACCATCGGGATCAGTGCCACTACCCGATAGTGTCACTAAAACATTACCATTTACATTTTGATCTGTACCTGCGTTTGCTGTCGGCAAGCCATTGTCCAGTTTCCAAAGCCATGCTTGTGAGCTTGAAACAGCAGTTTCGTTATAACTAAATTGAGTTGCTCGAACTGGATCTACCTGTATACCGATGCTTGCAGATTTCCCATTGTCATAATCTGCATTGCCAAACAAGGTATCGCTATAATGAATTTCGATGTCTGATGTCGTGGGTTTTAAAACAAGCTGAACCAGGATATTGTCACTTCCACCAACTGAGTTGTGCGTTGCTTTCCATTCAATGATTGTTTCTCCATTAGGCGATGGATTAAACGGATCATACCAACTCCACCCTCTTACCCCAGCTACAGTGTAAGTATCCAAATCATCCCAAAATGCAGCAATTGCTTCTGCAAAAATATCCGAAGGCATCTCAGCATTGGTAGCGGAGGACATCTGAGCCAATGAAGGTATGGTAAATGTTACGATACCGTTTGAGATGCTGTATATCGATGTATATCCCGGTGAATATCCGCCAAATGGGATTGGATAAGGAGAGCCAATACCAAGATATCCATTATCTGCAATTGAGTAAAAAGGAATCGAGCCTTCTGTTCTTAGATTTGGAGTAATTGCTACTGGTTGTCGATATGGCGTTAGGGTGCTTGTATTTGATGTAACTGTGACAGCAACTGTTTGCCCGCTCGCGAAGGTTAAGGTGTAGCTGCCAGCCGTGGAGGGTGCTGTCCAATAGCTAGAATAAATGCCGTCCCCCGCCTCTTCGTCAAATCCCAGCCCATCATCCTGTAATGTAATATCACCAACAACTGCAGGACCTGAAGTACTAACAACAGTTGTTCCTGCCGGTGAATCACAATCAATATTCAATAAAGCCAGTCCTAATTTGGTCCCCTCAACTTTGGAAGCTGTACCAATTTGTGGATGAAGTTGTGATTGTACTGTTTGGCTAGTACATGTCATCGCACCTGTTCCATTATTATCCCAGGCACGAATACGGCGACCAGATACAGTATTTGTTGAAAGTGAACCCAATTGAGTACCACTTGCTATTGTTAGATTTTTTAATGCCTTCCAATCCAGTGAGGGATCTTGAGCTTTTAACAATGCAATCAATCCGGCCACATGTGGAGCAGCCATAGAAGTCCCTTGAAGATAGCTATAGCTATCACCGGTTATGGTACTTAAAATGTTAACACCTGGCGCACCTACATGAACGCTACGACGACCATAGTTGGAAAAACCTGCTTTAGCATCGTTTTGATCTGTCGCAGCAACTGAGATCATGTTGGCCTTAAAATAGTTTGATGGATAGTGAGGAGAAGTGTCGTTATCCGTACCATCATTGCCTGCAGCAGCAACAAATAGAATACCAGCCTGTCGATGCCTATCAATTGCATCTTCCATCGCCTGGCTTCCACCGCCGCCGCCCCAGGAATTATTGGATAGAACAATATTGACACCGCTCTGTTTTAAATCATATAAATAATCCATACACTTAAGCGCATCTGAGGTAGTACCACTACCAGAAACGCTTAAAAATTTACAAGCAACAATTTTTGCCTGTTGATTGATACCGGTTATTCCTACTGAATTATTTCCAACAGCTGCGATTGTCCCCGCGACATGAGTACCGTGGTTATTGTCATCCATAGGATCACCGCTATTAGTAATCGCATTAATACCGTAGATGTCATCAATATAACCATTGCCATCATCATCAACGCCATTAACGATTTCATTGGGGTTGACCCACATATTTGCTTGTAAATCAGGGTGATTATATTTAACACCTGAATCAATCACTGCAATCACAACGCTGTTACTTCCCGTTGATCCTCCGTTCGTCCATGCTTCAGGTATATTTATATCAGCATCAACAGTGCCACTCGTACCATTCACCAGTTGCCCAGTATTATTTAAACCCCACAACTGATCGTAGGAAGTATCGTTTGTTGACAACGCTTTTACAACAGAGTCTAGCTCCACATATTCCACGTTTGGATTATTCCTGTAACTCTCCAAGGCTGCATCCAGACTTAGGCCATCAGGAAGAACTACAAGTTTTAGACCGTCTACAGATTTTATTTTCCGCTCAGATTTCGGGTTTACATTTCCATGAGCATTGATACCCGGCTGTCTTAAAGACGCAGGTTTAAAACGAACAAGAATTCTATCGGGAGCGTGAGAAGTTGACTTAGAAGCTTTACCGGTAACGACACCGGAAGGCGGTGCCGCTATAACATTTATAGTAGAGAATGCTATTAGCAATACGCCTAATATGAAACTTAGTTTTTTATCATTATTCATTATGTAGCCTTCTTTCACCCTGGTTTTGTTTTTTACTTTTTAGGTATTTGAAATAGCTGCTGGCATCTCTTAAAGAAAATAATCAGTTATTGATTTAATTAATATAACTAACTGCAAATTCTTTCCTGAACCCCAGAATAGATTGATTAAAATAACGTCAGTCAAGAATGGACTCTTTAACGCATTAAAAGGAAAATGTAGGGAAAATCCGGTATTTGATGCTTGTTTTAAAGGAATAAAACAAATAGTGTGACTTGCTTTGCATGACTGACAATAAGTTCCCAACTGGCGTTAAGAAATCGCTTCTGAAATTATCTAGCTAGTGTTTATTTATGCCGTAGATCTCCAATTTATTCAGGGAACCCCCTAGCTTAGTAGAAAACACCTACAAGCGTTCTAAGAATAAGTCTCAAGATATTCAAAATGCAAAGTATCTAGGAGTGTTTAAATAACTTGCCTCCAAACAAAACTCAGCAAAGATCTTAAATAATATAGAAAGAAATGCGTTAAATTATTACAAAAAAAATGCTAGGTAGAAGAATATGTAAAAGATAAATTGAGCGTCAGTTAACAAATCAGTACCAAAGCCCGTGAAATCGCCGACGTGGTTTTTTAATTTCGTTTTTTGAATTCAGACCGGGATAGTGATCGTCAAATTTAATATGTTTTTGCTGTTCAACCTCCGCAATCTCAAGTAAACGTCGTATACGTTCTTTTGTTGGTGGATGTGTACGTAACATTGATGGGTCCGGTCTTTTATATTGTGGAATAAAAATCTGTTTTAACCAACCGGTTTGAACCAAGTCTAATTTACTTAATGCAGATGCAAGTCCCAATGCATCACCAGTCAGTTGCACAGCCATCTGATCCGCTTCAAATTCTCGAGTTCGAGATAGAGCAAGCTGCATTAAGCTACTTAAATTAGGGGCCAAAACCAGCAATATGACAAGCCCCCATGGATAAACAGCTTCCGCAAAAACATAGATCGGCAAATAAGCAATTAATAGAAAATAGCCGAACAATGCCATCAAGGCAGTCAGACGGCTAATAGTATCTGCAAAACTCATCACTCGTATATCACGATTAGCAAGATGACTTACTTCATGTGCGAGTACGCCATACATTTCACGACCGTCCAAATTTTGCAACAATCCGTCACTCAAAACGATTGAAGCATTTTGTTTTTCACCCAGTGTAAAAGAATTCAAAATTTGAGAAGGAAGGTAATAGAGATTAGGGACATAATCCAAGTTAGCTTTCTCTGATAGCTGGATTAACATTTTATAAAGCTCAGGTGCAACATTAACTGAAAGCAATTGAGCTTGATACATGGACAATATCAATCTCGGAGATAAACGTGGCGTCGCAAAAAAAGTAATCACCCCTAGTAATACAGTAATAGCAGCACCTGTAATACCAGAAAAAAGATATCCTAAAAACATCAACAGTAAAAACATTCCCAGCAGCAATAAGACAGAATGTCTTAAATTTTGGTGTTTGTATTGCTGTGACAAGAAGTTGTTCATGTTATTTCCAGAGAACCGATCTCGTTATTTAGTTTACTCCTGATTTTTCTTCACTCTTACTTTTATTTTTATTTTCTACTTTAACATGACTAATTTGAATATCGATTCCATATTCAGTATTCAGAACACCACACACTCTTCTTAACATAGAATTTCCAGGGTGGATTGCAACATAGGGATTTTTCACTTTACTCCAAACAGGATTTTCTGGCACTTGTGATGGGATACCCAAAGCATCCATTGCTAAGGCGTACCAACCATAACGTTCAACCTCATTGGCGAAACCTCGGAGTTTTGTTCCTGAGCCATAAACTAAATCTTTAGCCGTCTCACGCACCAGGTCTTGTTTCTTTTGAGATAATTTAGGAAATGTATATTTAGCAAATACAACATTTATCGCTGCGGCATGCTGCTGTTTTGTACGAAAAATTTTCATTAGGATGATAATGAAAATCAAAACCCCAAGACTTATACTGACAATTGATAACAAAATATCTCCCCCTCTCTAACGACCAAATAATTTCCAGAGCAAGTGTGCTGCTTTAGTTGAATTTCTACACTATAGAGACATTCATTTGATGACAGCTCCTAATGATTGTCAAATAACAATGAATTTATTACCGATGTAAATTTACTTTGCTTTTAATTTAAATGATTTTCATAAAGTCTACCTCACATAAAAATCTCTTTTTAAATTCCAGTGAAATATTAATCACATTTTGAACAAAATTATTACGCTCTAAATCAACACTATAAAAAATTTGGCTTCGCTTGACACTTACCATATAATCATGTTTGCTTTTCATTGATCTGCTGTATTATTTGCTCTGCAAGTGATAGTGAGGTTGTGAGTGGTGATTGAGTAGAGATACTTATATTTTGAGTTTACTCATTTTGTAGTGTTGTTTTTTTATTCAATCACATGAGGGAGGCTTTCACGCTTATAATCAAATGCCAGACATGTATTAGCAATAGACATTAGATAATATCACTAACGTTACAACAGACAATTAAAGAAGAAATTGCCATGGATAAAGTAAATTTTGGATTAGCTAAATTTTTACAGTTCATTATTATTGTGTTTTTCGCTTTCGCTCTAGCGTTTTATTTTGGTAGCTTACTATTAATTCCATTAGCTATTTTAATTGGCGTTGTCGATATATTGACAGCCATTGGAATAAACGGAATTTTAGCAACAATCCTTGCGTTACCGGTTGTTGGTTGGGTTTGCTATGTGGTTTACAAAATCCCCAATTTATTCCAAGCGTTACTGGATACAGGTATCAAAATGTACGAAGTTGGAACTGCGCAAAACAAAGTATTCGATGAAATCTCTAGTACTTTAAAGCCAGTTGCAAGTGAATCTTCTAGCGAAGAATCAGCAGCATCAGAATCTACTCAGAAATCTGAAAGTAGTGACACTTCTGACAGCGACACACCTTCAAATGTAAAGCCTGCTTAATACTGCAATAAAACGCTTTTATATTTGTAAAAAATAATGGGCGAGTACTGACAAGTACTCGCCCATTTTGCTTATCGTAACTTCAATATTTACGCTAATTCTTCAATTTTATCCCTATAAAATTGGTCAGGCTCACTTATTGCTAGATAAGAATTAGACAAGTAAAAGCATCTCTCGCCTTACATGACTATTTGGAAAACAGCAATAGCATAACCATAACGTTCTAATTTGATTGCTTTTCTACATGCTCAACTTGATATTGCTGAACTTGACCTTATTAACTATGCTTGGAGCTTCAGGTTTTCTTTTTGCCTGACACACAGCAGGATTATTAATCGGAGGAACCTGACATGCATGTAAAAATGCTCATGGGTGTAATCGCATTTGGTGTCGCATTGATTATTTTTGCGGCTATTTCTTCTAGTGGTAAAGTTGACCCTAGGTTCACAATTTCCTATTCAGAATTTATACATAAGGTTAATGAGCAGCAAGTCACTAAGGTCTTCATGGATGGCAGCACCATTTATGGAATGGGTCATAACAACGAACCTTTCCGTACTGATGCGCCAGACGATCCAGGCCTAATGGCGGATTTGCTCAACAACAATGTTGAGGTAACCGCAGCTCCAACAGAAAAACAATCTTTCTTAAGTTCCGTATTCATATCCTGGCTCCCCTTCATCGTATTAATCGGTGTCTGGGTCTATTTCATGCGACGTAACCAGCAAGGTGGTGGCGGTGGCGCTGGTGGTGCTTTCAAATTTGGCAAAGCAAAGGCCAAAACATTTGAAGCTGGTCAGGTAAAAATTAAATTCACCGATATTGCGGGTGTTGAGGAAGCAAAAGAAGAAGTTGGCGAGATAGTAGACTTCTTAAAAGACGCCAGCCACTTCACGCGAGTCGGCGGTCGCATACCTCGCGGCATTTTAATGGTTGGTAGCCCTGGTACCGGTAAAACATTACTGGCAAAAGCCATTGCTGGTGAAGCGGGCGTTCCCTTCTTCTCAATCTCCGGTTCGGATTTTGTTGAAATGTTTGTGGGTGTTGGTGCTTCACGTGTTAGGGACCTCTTCGTTGAAGCTAAAAAACAAGCACCTTGTATTGTCTTCATCGACGAAATAGACGCTGTAGGCCGCAAACGTGGTGCTGGCATCGGGGGCGGAAATGATGAACGCGAGCAAACACTCAACCAATTATTGGTTGAAATGGATGGTTTTGAAGGCAACGAAGGCATTGTTGTCATCGCAGCAACTAATCGCCCGGATGTATTAGATAACGCGTTACTACGTCCAGGACGATTTGACAGACAAGTGACAGTGCCATTGCCTGATATCAGAGGTCGTGAACAGATACTGAAAGTTCATATGCGTAAAGTCCCCTGTGCGGAAGAGATCGATGCAGTATCACTCGCTCGTGGCACACCAGGATTTTCTGGTGCTGACCTTGCCAACCTGGTAAACGAAGCGGCACTTTTTGCTGCTAGGGTAAAACGCGCAGTGGTCATCAATGAAGATTTTGAAAAAGCGAAAGACAAAATCATGATGGGTGCAGAGCGCCGCTCCATGGTTATGAGTGATCAGGAAAAAGAGCTGACTGCCTATCACGAAGCTGGTCATGCAATTGTTGGTCTATCAGTTCCAGAGCATGACCCCGTACACAAAGTGAGTATCATTCCTCGTGGACGTGCCCTAGGTGTGACTATGTATCTCCCAGAACAAGACCGGCTGAGCTACAGTAAACGCCGCCTGGAAAGCCAGCTATCTAGCTTATACGGTGGCCGATTAGCGGAAGAGATTATCTTTGGCGAAGATGCAGTGACCACTGGCGCATCAAACGATATTCAACGGGCAACTGAGTTAGCAACAAACATGGTTAAGAAATGGGGGCTTTCATCAGTTGTTGGGCCACTTGCATTAACTGAAGAAGAGGGGTCTGGTTATTTAGGGCAATCTCAAAATGAAAAATCAGTTTCTGCAAGCACTGCTGAAAAAATAGACTCTGAAATCAAAGCATTAATTGAGAGAAACTACAATCGATCAAAAACCATTCTTGAAGATAAAATAGATATCTTACATGCCATGGCAAAAGCTTTAATTGAGTATGAGACTATTGATCGTAATCAGGTAGAGCAAATGATGCGAGGAGAGCCGCCCTCACCACCGTCAGATTACAGCAAACCGGATGATACTCCTCCTCCCAGTAGTCCCGATGAAAAGAAGGATGACGATAAGGAATACAGTCCAGCTTAAGACCACACAAAGGCCCGAGAAATCGGGCCTTTTCTTTTCTCGACAAGCAATCACCATTTTCCCCACTCATCTTTATTGCTTGCCCAAACTCCCCACAATAGATCGTCAAATAATTGACCAAATGATTAATAATTAGCAGTTGATTTATAAACAAATATCAATAACAATTTGCCGTTACTAAAATTTATATTGCCGTATATCGTTGAGCGTAATAATTCCCCAAAAATATAATAAAGCAATTAGAAAAGCTCACAAAAAATAAGTTAACCTGACATAACAGGTTGTACCTCAAGTTTGAGGAGAATATAGATCACTTCACTCTAGAACAGATAACATGCTCAGAGTGACTCACAATACAAATTGAAAAGTGAGCTATATAGATTAGAATTTGGATGCAATAAGGGAGAAAGCCTAGTGCTGTATAAAGAAACAAAAACACCAAAACTTTTGCTGACAAGTAGCGCAATTGCTTTGGTACTTATGATGAACGGTTGTGGTGATAGCAAACAAACACAAACAACGTCCAGTACAACAACGACAACTGAAGCCCCTATTGCGCTTAAGTTTAATACTCCACCCGCTGCAAATGCAGGATCGGATTTGATTGTGAGCGTTGGTGAAGTTGTCACATTAAATGGAACACAAAGTGCGGATGCAGATAACGACTTGATGACATTCAGCTGGTCTCAAGAATCTGGCGAGCCAGTTGAGATCCTAAACTCAGACACTCTGACGCCATCTTTTATCGCGCCAGCAAGCAAACAACCACTGACATTTTCGTTAGTTGTTAGCGATGGCCAGGATGAATCCACACCTGACACCGTATCAATCGCCATTTCAAATCGTGCGCCTATTGCAAGCGCAGGTAGAACAATTGTAGCGAAGCGAGGCAGCAACGTGACACTCGATGGCTCAAATAGCATCGATGCAGACAACGACAAGATAGCCTACTCCTGGAAACAGGTATATGGAGAAGTCGTCGCACTTCATAATGCGAACACCAACTCTCCTTCGTTCACCATGCCTTCAACATCCGGCTATCTGGTTTTTGCATTAAGTGTAAATGACGGTACAGATGAGTCAATCGCAGACACAGTTGCTGTTAAAGTTACAAATACTCCACCTGTTGCACGCGCAGGCTCAATTGCTGGCAATGTCATCGCAGGAAAAACAATTCAACTCGATGGTAGTAACAGTACAGATGCTGATGGTGACGCTCTAAACTACAAATGGAAACAAACATTAGGCACACCTGTTCTTGTCGAAGGTTCAAACACTGCAACACCGCGTTTCACAGCGCCAGAAAGACCAGATCACCTTGTATTTGAATTAACGGTAAATGATGGCGAAATCACTTCACATCCTGATTCACTCATCGTTTCGGTTAAAAATGAAGTCAAGAAACTGGAAGAAAAGGCAGACCTGAACAAAATTGTTAAGGCAGAACGTGCTGAAGGCCTAAAACCCAAGAAAAGCGATAAAAATATTCTTGATGTTGCCGCCCTGCCCGAACCTGTTGAAAACTTCTTACCAGAAATTGCAAAATCCTTTGTTGCTCCTGTAGCCGCAGCAGTCGACGACAGTCATGGCTCAACAAAAACACACGCAAAACACAAAGCGCATTGGAGTTATGAAGGAGAAGGTGCTCCCGAAAACTGGGCACATCTCGATGAAAAATTTGAAGTTTGCGGATCAGGCAAGTTCCAATCTCCTATTGACATTCAAACAGCTGAACTCAGTAAATCTGATCGAGAAATCATAATTAACTACAACCCAAGCGCAATCAACGTTATTAATAACGGCCACACTATCCAGGCAAACTATGATAGTGGTAGTTATGCGGAAATCGCCGGTAAACGTTATGATTTATTGCAGTTCCACTTTCACAGCCCAAGCGAGCATAAAATCGATGGTAAGGCAACGGACTTAGTCGCTCACCTGGTGCACAAAGCGAAAGATGGCGAACTAGCTGTAATCGGCGTACTGTTCAAAAAAGGCCATGAGAATAAGTTCTTAAAACCACTTTGGGAGAACCTGCCAAAACAAGCTGGCGGAAAAGTTAGCTCAAACAACACTATTGTTGCAACCAATATGCTTCCAGACAGCACAAAACATTACCACTACACTGGCTCGTTAACGACGCCACCCTGCAGTGAAGGTGTTAACTGGAATGTATTAGCAACAACTGTTGAAGCTTCGGCTGAGCAAATAAATGCTTTCACTTCGATCTTTAAAAAGAGTGTACGCCCAGTACAACCCATATATGACCGTATGGTTAGCAATTAACTAAGTTTAAGTTAAAAACTTAAGCAAAAAGGGCGCAATTTCGATTGCGCCCTTTTTTATGACACCCCGCAATAAATGCACTACTCAGAGCAATCCTAAAAAAAATCCTACACTCGGAAAAAACCGCTATAATAACGCCCTATGGGAAATAGCAAAAAGTCAAAAAAAAGCAGCGATAACACTATCGGCTTGAATAAAAAAGCACGTTTTGAATTTCATCTTGAAGATGAATACGAAGCTGGCCTTGTCCTTGAAGGTTGGGAAGTAAAAAGCCTAAGAGCAGGTAGATTGCAATTGAGTGAAAGTTACGTTTTTGTCAAGAACGGCGAAGCTTACATTTCCGGAGCTTTAATCACACCGCTCCCAACAGCTTCAACACACATCCAACCTGAAGCAAAACGGATACGAAAACTGCTACTACACCGCAGAGAACTGGATAAGATTGTAGGTCTCGTTGAAAGACAAGGTTATACTCTAGTTCCCATTTCCATGTACTGGAAAAATAATCGTATCAAAATAAAAATCGCGCTTGCGAAAGGTAAGCAGGCACATGACAAACGTGCAGCAGCAAAAGATAGAGATTGGAATAGAGATAAACAGCGAATTATGAGGAATAAATCACTTAGTTAACTCCTTGCTCCTCTACAACTCATAAACATTAAAAACACAAGTGGGAATTGGCCTCTCATATGAGTAAAAGTAGTGAATCACAAAATCATCATTTGCCATTTTAACTTTAGCAGGCTCGCCTTTTTTAATAATCACGGTCGTACTCTCTTCCTCATCTATAAATGATCGAATTCTAACATCGCAGTAATTACCGACATCTATGCGGCGCAAATCTATCGATAATTTACCACCGTAGTAAATTTGCGTTTGGTTGCGGAACAACTTTCTCTCACCAAGCAATAAAGAAGTATCATAAATCCCGTCACTCACACTCGAAGGTTCAGCTGTGCTGGTAACCCTTTCTTCAATCTGCTTTTTAGCAAACTCTGCATCAATTTTTTCTTGCAGCTTCTGCTCATGAAGCTTCTGCTCTTTAGCTCTACGTGCTGCTACAATTAACTTTTCTTCTGTTTTTGCAAGTAAAGAACTTAGAGTCGCTATTTCACTCTGAAATTTACTCCTCTGTTTTTCCAACTCATCCACAGATAACGCCTCTTTAGGAGTGACATCTAATTTCCCCGAGAGGTAATTGATCTCTTTTTCCATCTGCCGAACAATTTCACTTAAACCCTGGTTACCACTAAGACTCTTCGAGGTTAATATGTTGATCTCTTTACGTAGTTTCTCGGTGGCCTTCTTATACTTCTGATTATTGTTTTTATTAGAAACTTTTTCTGCCAATAGCTCTTTTTCTAATTGGGATACTTTCTTTTCAAGAGACGCGACAATTGAGCCAGAATTAGACAGTGCCTTTGCAACCTTATTATCGGAAGAAAGTGGAGAATTTAGCCAATTCCACATGTTGCGGGGAGACATCAATATCACTGAGGCAATAGCAAAAAATACAACTCCCCCAAGAATAAAACCATATAGCGTATTTTTATTCATTTTTTATATTTATTTTTGTTATTGTTAACCTGGATACATCAGGATTTATCTTTAACTATACGAACAGCGAATTAATGACTAAAAAATATCTAGAAATTGCCTTGATTCTCAGGTATTGAATCGTATGATATTTTCTCTATTCTAGGATCATCACAACGCAACTCGTCCAGTGCTGTATTACTGTTGATGTTCGCAAAAATACGGCGTCCCGAAATCTCAGTTACATCAAAACTACTACCATAATTACTAATATATTCATCACGTATACTAATAACATCATTTTGACTTCTTATATCAATGATATACCCCGAATTATTTAATCCAGGCCCTGAATCACCAATAATTGCCAAACACTCAGAACCATCATCAGTGGTCACTTCTTTTGCACAAGAAACTACCAATAAGGCAACAAGACTAAACAGCATAATCCGAAATATCACGTAGACTACCCTTTTTTGTTGTTTTGAAGATAAAGGCGAAAATTAAACCTGAAAAAATAATTTCAGCCGCAACCAAATTAACAACAATGATCAGATGCTCAATATTTTATCAAATATCCAAATTCTATAACCATATTTTATAATAACTAATCGAAGAGTTAAATGCGATTTATTGGATTAGGGAAACAAACGGGCTTTGAGAAATAAAATACATCTTACATTTCGCTCGTAAAATCATTACACCGATTAATAATCCAGCACATTTATATAATGTTTAAAATAATCGCCCAAAACAGATATCACTGTAGATACATCGCATCTCTCAGGAGAGCTATGTCTATTTGTTTGCTAAGATACCGTTTCAACTTAAAAAACAAAATCAATTTAAATAATGAATAACAGCTCCCTACTTCCCATTCTTAAATCCGTATCCCGAAGTTTTTATCTTTCCATGCGCATACTTCCCCACGGAATGAGAGAGAGCATAGCCATTGCTTATCTGCTTGCTAGAGCTGCAGATACTATCGCAGATACAGCCAACATCGAACGAGAGAGTCGTTTATCTTACCTTCATCTTTTCCGGTCATTTATTTTGACGAACTATCACACAGAAGATATACACAAACTGTGTAATGCATTAGTTCCTCAAATCATGGAATCAAGTGAGAAAATTTTACTAAAGTCAATCGAGAATATTCTCGACCTTTATCACAACCTTCCTCAGGAAGATTTTTCTTCTGTCCAAAAAGTTGTTGCGACATTAACAGAAGGAATGGTGATGGATCTCACCACATTTACCGAACCCAATGATATCGTTGCTCTGAAGACTCATGATGACTTGGAAAATTACACCTATCTTGTGGCGGGGTGTGTTGGTGAATTTTGGACAACACTTTCTCTCAGATATGTGCATATCATAAAACATTGGGATAAAGATCATTACCAATTGCTGGGAGTAAAATTTGGTAAAGCACTACAACTTACAAACATAGTTCGTGATGTTGCTAAAGATGCCAGACTAGGAAGAAGTTATATCCCTGAGCAAGCGCTTAAATCAAATCACTTAAACACCACACTATTACTTGATAAAAATAACGACCATCTTCTAAGGCCTCTAATTTGTGATCTCATTGAACACACCTTGGAATATTTTGATTCTGCCGAAGTATATTTTTTAGCAATTCCGCGACGAGCAATTCGGCTAAGACTAGCTGCTCTTTGGCCGATTCTAATTGGTATTAAAACTCTTTCACAAATTTCTGAAAAAGGAAATTTTCTTGATCCTGATATCAGCATAAAAGTATCAAGAGGATGGGTGTATCGAATGTTACTAATTTCTAGTATAGGCATATTTTCCAATTCGCTGACAAAATACTGGATCAGCAAACTACGAAAATCTATCAAACCTACTGTATGAAATCAATTTTATATCGTCAACGGGGTATGCACCCCGCAGACGACCAAGGGGAGAGCTCCGCTTCTCCCCTTTGGGAACCCCATAGGTTTTGCGCCCGCCGCAAGCGGCGGGGAATTAAGATTAAATACATTCAGTCCTGCTTCCCACCACTCATCTGCCCTATTTACCACTTATCGCAAACCTAAGCGCAACAACTTCACATTGTCTATGATTCAAACTCTACAACCACCGAATCAAGGGACACACAATGAAAATTTCTACACTTCTTTTACTCATCTTTACTTCCAGCTTTGTTACATCAGCAAATGCGATGCAAGAAAACCAATTTACTGAAGCTCATTCAATCTATATGAAAGCTGTCGATGGAAATGAGAGCGATGTTAAAAAAGCGACAGACTATTTTAATAAACTTTCAGAATCGGAACCCTATGATATTTTCGTCCAAACCTACCGTGGTTCCTTAGAGTCCATAATGGCACAACATGTCTATATGCCATGGAATAAAATGAAGCATGTTGACGCTGGTTCTGAACATATGGATAACGCATTGGATGAGATTTCAGAAACCCATGACATTCAAACACTCGGAGGTACTCCACTTAGTTTTCGTATGAAATTAATTGCGGCGCACACCTATTTTCAATTTCCTCGCTTTCTGAATCGTTATCAAGACGCAAAAGATCTTGTTGCCGATTTATTAGAGTCACCACAATTAGAAAATACCAGCATTGAATCAAAAAACAGTCTTTACCAACTCGCTGCAGCAATGGCTGAAGAAGATGGCAACAAGCAAAAACAATCCGAATTTTTGTCAAAAATTAAATAGTACAATCGGAGATAAAAATGACGAACATTATTGAAACCGAGAATCTCTCAAAGCGGTACCAGCAAGGGGAATTGTGTGTTGACGCATTGAGTGGCGTAAACATCAAATTTTCAAGTCAGGCTTTCGCAGCACTACTTGGCCCATCAGGAAGCGGGAAAAGCACCTTACTCAATATATGTGGATTAATTGACAAACCCTCTCATGGCACAATCCATTTTTGTGGAGAAAATATTACCGACACTTCTGAAAAAGAACTTACCACAATTCGTCGCAATAAATTGGGTTTCATTTTTCAGGGCTTCAATCTTGTTCCGGTTATGTCAGTTTATGACAACATTGAATATCCGCTTATTCTATTAGGTGTCGATAAGAAATCCCGTCGAGAACGAGTCAAAGAAATGCTTGAAACTGTGGGCTTATCAAAATTAGAAAAACACCTGCCCGATCAGGTGTCAGGCGGGCAAAAACAGCGTGTGGCAATTGCCAGAGCACTAATCACTCAACCCAAGCTTGTCATTGCTGACGAACCAACCGCAAATCTCGATACGCAAACTGCAACAGATATTATCAATCTCATGCATAAAATGCATAAGGACTTTGGTACTGCATTTATCATCGCGACACATGACGAAAGAATGTCTTCTCATTGCAACACTGCCTACCAACTTCATGATGGAGTATTACAATGAAATGGTTAAAACTCGCCACTAAAAATGTACTCAGGAATCGTCGTCGTGCGCTTGTCACAATCCTAATTACTGCAGTCGGTGTTGCAGCAATTCTCATTGGCGGCGGCTTTGCTAACTTCACCTATGTATCGCTAAAAGAGATGGCCGCACGATCTTCTGGTCATCTGATTGTTGCTCACAAGGATTACTTTGATAAAGAAGAAAGTGTGCCAATGGAGTATGGATTAAGCGACTACAAGTCTCTCGCGAAGAAAATAAAATCCGATAAAGACATCCGTTACGCAATTCCAAAAGTAGAATTTACCGGCCTTATAAGTAATGGCGAGAAGTCAACGATCTTCATGGGCTCTGGCGTCGATCCTAAACATGAGTTCAAAGTCAAAGGCCCTTTTCTCATCATTGACGAAGGAAACATTCTCAGCAAACGCGAAAAAGAAAACGACCCCAAAATAATGTTAGGTAAAAAAATGGCACAATTTCTCAATGCCAAAGTCAACGATTCACTCACCCTTCTTAGCACGACAGTAGATGGAGGTTTAAACGCGATCGATGTTACGGTACAGGGAATATTCAGCACAGGTATTCCTGAGCTTGATAAGAGAAGTATTCTAGTGAACATCAACACAGCTCAAAGCCTATTATCAACCGACAAAATTAGCAGTCTTGCATTGCATCTTAGAGACACTGAAGCAACGTTTTTGAAATATGACAAACTCACAGACGAATATTCAGATCTTGGCTGGCAAACCTGGTTGGATACGGCATTTTTCTATGTCGGCGTAAAAAATCTTTACAACCGTATTTTCGGTCTACTCGGATTTATCATCATCATGATGGTGTTTTTTTCTATCTACAATACGGTCAACATGAGTGTTGTAGAACGAACACGCGAGATAGGAACACTTCGCGCTATGGGCACTTATTCAAACGAAGTCACAAGAAATTTTGTTTTGGAAGGTCTGGTAATTAGTTTCATAGGCGCGAGTATTGGAGTTACCATCGCAGCCCTTGCTTCACTGGGTTTGTCGATTGCTGAAATTCAAATGCCACCACCACCCGGAAGAACATCTTCATATCCACTAGCGATTGACATTCCAGCTAATTTGTATTCAATAACAGCGGCTATCGTTACTACAGTTTGCATATTTGCCGCATGGCTTTCCAGTTATAAAGCCGCGAAAAAACCAATCGTAGGAGCGCTATCTCATGTATAGATTATTATTCACTCTTATTCTGCTAGTCCCTGTCGTTTCCTACGCTAAAAATGCTGATGATTTAGTAAAAGCAGCAGATGAATATCGACAAAGCGCCGGAGAAATCATCGTAAACACCGTTATCAAACTCTATAAAGATAATAAACTGGACAGAGAAAGAGCCTACGATGTATATATAAAACCTGATCGACAATCATTGGTTATCTCCAAAACACCGTCAGAAAAGGGACAAAAAGTACTAATGATCGATGACAAATTTTGGTTATTACTGCCAAAAACTAAGCGCCCTATTCGCATCACACCCATGCAAAAGTTGTTAGGTGAGGCATCAACCGGTGATATCGCAACGATGAAATGGCATGAGGATTATTCTGCCGAGTACGTTTCTACTTACGATAAAAGCGAAAGTGGATATAACGAACTATTGCTGATAGCCAAACGTAAAGGTGTAACCTATAAAAAAATACATTTATCTTTAGAGCCAGAAACAAATATTCCCACACGTGCAGAATTGTATCTGACGTCGGGGAAACTGGCAAAAATAGCCTATTTCGAAGTGTCAGATAAAAACGGACGTGAGCAAGTTAGTAAGATGATTCTAAAAGATAAGATTAATAAAAATCAGCACACAGAAATTGAATATATCACGAATGAGCCGTATACACTGAATCAAAAGTATTTCAATCCTGCATATCTTGCCCGGAACCCTTCATCAAACATTCGGTAACTGATGTGAAGATTAGTTACTGGCTATTGGTGTTATGCGTACTTTGTTCAATTCGAATGGCGCACGCAGAACATTCCATAAGCGTTTTGATTAACCCACAATATCATTCATACTCATCCGATACATTATTTGATGTTCCGGATGAGTATATTAAAAAACCAGCTATTACCAGCGAACAAACTATCGAATTAACAGGGGTATTTTATCAACCATTTATAAATACTGGCTACCTACTAAGTGCTCGAAACAAATTAAGCGATAGCAGTTCCCCCAAAACTGAATTAAATGTGAACGAACTGTTTTTATCTAAAAGCATAGATAACTGGGAACTAACACTTGGAAGAAAAATCAGCAGCTGGGGAGTTGGATATGGTTTTCGACCGCTGGATGTTGTACAACAATATGACCAGCAAACAACATCGCAACAATCTATGATAGGGAAAAATCAGTTTACATTAGAGTATTTTAGCGATATGTCTTCTTGGTCACTGCTGTGGGTAAATCCATTCCAAAAAAAGCAGACTGATAACCATCAACTGGAGTCATTTATTGCCAAATATTCCACAAGTAGAGATAATTATGACCTTCACACACTGCTTCGTTACAATAACGAAAATAAATTACAGCTTGGTTTGGGCGGTATACAGATTATCTCCGATTCAATTTCCTTTCATGGATCACTACTCGTCAATCAAAGATATCAAAAGCAGATACATGCGTTAGCAGGACAATCCACTATTTTTATATCGTCCAACGAACCGTATATCACTAAAGAGTATCACTATGGACTCCAGGCACTTGCTGGTTTAAGTTGGAGCGGCATATCAAAGCATAATGTGATTATTGAATATTGGTATGACGAAATGGCCTATTCCCGCCAGCAGTGGAAAAAGCACTTTAGGCTCGCAGAGCAGCAGCAAACAATGCTAGCACAAACAGCAATACCTAAAGAATTAGTCTACGGAAATATTGCCTGGGCTGCCAATGCCACGCAGGCACAATCTCTTGCTCAACATAATTTAATGATACGATGGAATTATGACGCAGACTATTGGAAGCCCACCATAAACATCCTTTTATCTCCTGACGATAAGAGTTATATGACCACTCTTTCAATTACACGTGCATATAATTTATTCAAACTTGAAACAGGTGTAAGATTGTTCAATGGATCAAACAATTCAGTATATGGTGGCCTGATAATAAGCAATACTGTTTTCGCAACGCTTTCGAGTGAATATTAATGAAAGATTTTACGTTAGATAAAACCCTGTATTTTGACAGATTTCAATGGCTAAAGCTGCTTGCTATCAACACCTTGATTGCAATATTTTTAACGTTAGCTGCACAAACCAACTTTTGGATTAATATCATCTATTCCCAATCAATTGGTATTTCTATCGCAAGCCTCATATGCCTAATTACGTTAAAACGTAAAGGGAAAGAACCTAATATTTTTCTATATGGCGTGGCGATTATTCTTGGCGTTATTATAGGGATTACATTTGCCTCACTCATCGTTGGTAGTGGAAAAATAGTCGACGGCGAAAACGGACGAGATATTATGATGTCCAGCATCATCTATTCCACAATGATAGGGTGTATTGTGGTCTTTTATTTCGTTCTCATTGAAAAACAACAAAAAATCAGCAATCAATTAAATGTCGAAAAGCTCAAGCAAGTTGAATATGAGCGAATGCTTACAGAAAATAATTTAAAACTATTACAGGCACAAATCGAGCCTCACTTTTTGTTTAATACTCTATCCAATGTGCTCAGTCTCATTGATAGTCGTCCTGATGATGCAAAAAAAATGTTAGAACATTTTACTCACTATTTACGTGCAAGTTTATCTCGCACGAGAGAAAATGATACAACATTAAGAGATGAAATAAATATCGTCAACGCCTATCTGAATATCCAAAAAATCCGCATGGGTAAACGACTCAATTTTAACATCGAAGTTGACGATTATTTAAATGATATACCTTTCCCTCCATTGCTTATTCAACCATTAGTTGAAAATTCAATACGTCATGGGTTGGAATCTGAAATAGAAGGAGGTAATGTAGAGATTAAAGCTGTGCAGGAAAACGATATGCTATTCATTAAGGTAAGCGATACTGGTAAAGGTGCAACTAAATTGAAGAGCGATGGCATTGGTCTAAAAAATATTAGAGAGCGATTAAGATCACTATTTCAAAACAGAGCCGAGATAAAAACAGAAGTTAACAGCCCTAAAGGACTCATAGTGACTCTCAATATACCCCTGGAGAAAATATGAAGGCAACTGCAATCATCGCTGATGACGAATCTCCGCTTCGCAGCTATCTCACTACATTACTGGCAGATATTTGGCCTGAGTTGATTATAGTACACACCGCTGAAAATGGGGTTGATGCATTAAAGGCAATTATCAAACATCAACCTGACGTTGCATTTCTTGATATTAACATGCCGGGGTTAACAGGCCTGGAAGTGGCAGCGCAATGCAAGGATGATTGTCACATTGTTTTTATCACTGCGTATGATCAATATGCAATAGATGCTTTTGAAAATGAAGCCATCGACTATTTATTAAAACCTGTTAACAAAGAACGCCTGCAAGAAACCCAGAAAAGATTGCAGGAACGGATGAATAATACACCTCAGGATCTGACAAATTTATTGTCAACATTAGAAAGTAATAAATCTTATCTGCAATGGCTTAAGGTCGCCTACCAGGAAGAGGTGAAGTTAATTAACGTGATTGATGTTGACTATTTTCAATCAAGCGAAAAATACACTTCTGCTTATGTAAATGGCAAAGAGTATATATTAAGAAGCAGCTTAAAAAAATTGGAGAATCAGCTTGATCCCAACGAATTCTGGCGAGTTCATCGAGCTACCATAGTCAGGGTTAAATCTATTGAATCAATCACCAAAACCCTTTCAGGCCAGTTATTGATAAATATCGGAACACACAAATTACCAGTAAGCAGAGCTTATCAAAACCTGTTTAAACAGGATTAATCCACATTTATCTATTTTCCCTGAATAGAAAACTATCATAGTTTTGGCGATAACTCTTAAATTGATATACCCTTAATCATTTCAACTTGTAAAAAGTTTATACTTCGTTACTCTATATCTTTACTATCATATATATCTGAGCATACGAAGCGAAAGGTTTATTTTTCGTGATGTTAAATCGAATTCCGCCATTCAATAACACATAACAGGGAGTATAAAATGTCGCTATTGTTTACCACATATCGTTTGGGTGATTCTGTTTTGAGTAACCGTATCGTGATGGCACCGATGACACGTAGCCGTGCCATCAATAATTTACCCAATGAGTTAATGCGCACTTATTATCAACAACGCGCTTCTGCAGGGTTAATTATTACTGAAGGAGTTTCACCTTCACCCAACGGTTTAGGCTATCCGCGTATACCGGGGATTTTTTCAAATGAACAGGTAAATGCATGGAAGCCAATTACTGATGCAGTACATAAACAAGGTGGCCATGTTTTTATGCAGTTGATGCATACAGGACGTATTTCTCATCCGTTGAATTTACCAGCTGGAGCGCGGGTAGTGGCGCCATCAGCGGTGGCATCGACAGAGCAGATGTATACCGATGAAGAAGGGATGAAACCTTTGCCTGTACCGGAGGCAATGACGGAGGACGACATTCGTTCCACTATCGATGAATACGTACAGGCGGCGAGGAATGCGATTGAAGCCGGTTTTGATGGAGTGGAATTACACGGTGCTAATGGCTACCTGTTGGAGCAGTTTATCCGCCCCAACACAAATCAGCGTGATGATAAATACGGCGGAAGCATCGAGAACCGTTCGCGGTTTGTGTGTGAGGTGGTGGAAGCAACCGCTAAAGCTATCGGCCATAACAAAGTCGGTATCCGGCTATCGCCCTATGGTGTGTTTAACGAAATGCCATTGTATGATGAGATGGAATCGGATTACACCTATCTTGCCCAGCAGCTTGATACACTGGGAGTGATCTATGTGCATCTGGTTGATCACTCTTCCATGGGTGCACCTGCAGTATCTACATCGATCAAAGAAGTTTTTCGTGAAGAGTTTACCCGCACATTGATTCTGTCAGGCGGATATGATGCTGAGCAAGCAGAAAAAGACCTGATGGGCAAAGCGGACTTAATAGCAGTTGGACGTCCATTCCTTGCTAATCCTGATCTTCCCGCACGTTGGCAGAAAAATGCGCCATTGAATGAACTTGATATGGATACCTTTTATACCCCAGATGAAAAAGGCTATACCGACTACCCCGCACTTGCTTGAGCAAAATAACTACTTTGTATGCGACACATAATACCCAACCGGTAATCATACTAGGAACGATACACAATAATTAATTGCACGAGTTATTGTGTTTCATTCCTAAGTATCAATTTACCCTTTAATAAGCCCTACTTTGAGGTCGTCGGCCTGATAAATGGTATCGCCGTTATGTACCACTATGCCATCTGCGATCCCCATAGCCATTGGCTTCGTAAACACACGCTTGATATGTAATTGATATTGGATCGATCCCGCATCAGGATAAATCTGCCCACTGAATTTCACTTTACCTACACCTAATGCTCGCCCCTTACCCGGTAATCCAGTCCAACCGAGAAAAACACCTAACAATTGCCACAAGGCATCTAAACCCAAGCAACCGGGCATTACAGGATCCCCCTGAAAATGACAACCAAAAAACCAATGGTCCGGATGAATTTGTAAATTTGCATCGAGTTGACCTTTATCAAAACGCCCCCCTCTATCAGCAATATGGCTAATCTCGTCTATCATCAGCATCAACGAACTCGGTAATTGAGCATTCCCGCGACCAAAGAAGCTTCCATTAGACATTGCTAAAATTTGTGCGTTTGAGAACTGCATCTAAATCTCCAAATATTAAGATAGGCTGCAGTTTTACAGAATTTAGGATTTAGCTATTGTAAAAATCGGACTTAAAGCGATCAAAAAACAAACTGGGGTTCGATAATAAACGCTTCTTATAATCTTTTATTAGATGGGACTGATCATAAAAACCCAGCTCAAGTGCTGTCTTCAGAGAATCACCAGGCGATATATACAGCTGTTTGCAGACATGTTGAATACGAATAGTTTGAGCAAATTCTTTAGTACTCAGCCCAGTGTGAAGTCGAAATACGCGGTTTAGGTGACGATTACTCCAACCCACCATGGCCGCCAATTGACTAATTTTAATATTACCAAAGGATTGATATATCAGAGACAATGCATGATCAAACTGAGTAGCTGGCCGAGGTTTAAATTGTCGCAATAGCCATTGCTCACACACTTCCGCTCGTTGCTGAAAGCTTTGACATTGATAGAGTTTATTATGAAGCTCACTGAATATACGGCAAGGAAAATATTGATGATCAACAAACTGATCTGTAATTTCAAAAAGGTTCAAATCAAAAAAATGTCGTAAAGCGCCGGGGTAGAATCGAATGCCAAAATAATCTCCCGGTTGTAGTATTTGAATCTCACATGCTTGGGTCTGGGCCCCACCTATTTTTGAACCATCAGGTGCGATAAAAATCGCCTGAGTCCCATCTGGCATAACTGGGTAAGGCGTTGGTTTTGCTGTACTGATTTGCAAATAAGAATGAACGATGCCTCGTAGAATTTTACAGACAGGAGAATACTCTAGAAAAAGTCCGAAACGTTTTAGCCCTGCTTCCGTTAATGTTGGTTGAAATGATCTGTATAATTCATTCATTGATAGCGTTTTTCAGCAGTTCCCGCTAATGGCTCCATGAAAAGGAGTTGGGATTAAATTTTCCGTTCTGAGTGCATTCTTAGCCAAAGTCACTCCGAAATCAATCCCTACTCCGTTTCTACTCAACAACTCAATCCGGTTGCTAATAATTAATCGTTATTGCATTTGAGAAAATGCTTCCTGAAGTTTATGAGGATGCTCTAGAAATAATGCGTGCATCTGCCGGGAAAAATCATCAGGGAAAACATCAAACTCACCAGAAGTAAGTACTTCAAATGTTTTTTCTGCCACCTGATCAGGGCTTGGTTTATTCATCTCCCATTCTTCAGCCATGCGAGTATCTATCGGCCCAGGATATACTCCGATTACACTGATGTTATCGTTTTGCAACTCGGCTCGTAGACCTTGCGTATAAGAATGCATTGCGGCTTTCGAGGCAGAATAAGGCCCAATAGCTGCCATAGCACTAATGCCAGCAATGGATGAAATATTGATGACAGCTGCTTCTGATGACTGCTTTAACAAAGGCAATAGAGCATGGGTAACTCGAATCGGGCCAAAATAATTAGTTTCCATCTCTGTACGAGCGATCTCTATTGCTTCATCCGCAGTGAAGAAACAACCATGTGCAATACCAGCGTTATTGACCAATATGTCCAGTTTCCCAATTGTTTTGGATAATGCTGAAATATGTTTGGCGTTGGTAACATCAAGTAAAATCGGCTCGATATTTTCGGGAAACTCGGCGAGTAAAGCCTGGAGATTATCAATATCTCTCACCGCAGCATAAACTTTTGTCGCACCGGAGTTTAGTAAATGACGCACAAATGCTTCTCCAATCCCTCGATTTGCCCCAGTTACCAGAGCAACTTTATCCTTAATATTAAAAGTTTCCATTTTTTCGTTTCCTATGTCATTTAAGTTGTCGCTATTATTATTTATTATTCATATTTTGATAATATCTAAATTAGGTATAGTATTTATTCATTAAATGAATAAATAGCAGGAGGGAATTTGGAAAATAGTCATTTATTCGGCGCAATGCAGGTATTTATTTCTGTCGCTGACAGCGCCAGCTTTTCAGAAAGTGCTCGTCGGCTAGGTATGTCACAACCTTCTGTATCCCGACAAATTAACTCATTGGAAGAGTACTTAGGCGTGCGACTATTGCAACGTACCACTCGCCGCATCAGTTTAACGGAAGCAGGGTTTATCTACTATGAAAAAGCACGACAAATACAGCGGGATGTAACAGAAGCAAGTCAGTCAATTTCTGGTTTTAATGAAACCCCCTCCGGTGTATTAAGAGTAAGCGCGCCACACACCTGGACTGAAGTAATTATTGCTCCACATTTGAGTAAGTTTCTCATTCAATATCCTGAGATTAAACTCAATATCGAATGTAATGACCAGTTTCAGGATATAATAGGAGATCAACTAGATCTTGTAATACGAGTTGGCGTGTTAAAAGACAGTACTTTTATTGCCGTACCCTTTGGTCACATTGATATGGTAATGGTTGCAACACCAGAATATTTAGATAAATTTGGTTACCCAAAAACCCCTGGCGACATTCAAAACCACAATTGTATTTTATATGAAGATTATAATGAGTTAGCTTTTTCGGACGAAACGAAAACCCATCAAGTTAAACTTAACGGTTCAGTGTCAACCAATATGGTTTCGGTGATGATAGCGGCAGCAAAACAACATATTGGCTTAACGGTATTGCCCGATCTGATAATAAAACCGATGTTAAATTCCGGAGAGCTGGTTGAGATTATGCCGGAACTAGAAATTGAAATTAAAAATCTACCGATTAACCAAGTTTTCGCTCTTTATTCTAACAGACGTCATTTGCCAGCAAAAGTCCGTGCTTTTATTGATTTTTTTAAACCACGAATTGTTAGTAGTTGAAAACAAAGCGGGCTCTGATTTTACATACCAAAAAGTAAAACAAGCACTTTGCATGACCTGCCCTCTTACTTCTTTGCCAAAATCGCGTATCTTTAAAACCGGGCACACTTCATGTGCCCTAGCACTCTTTAATGGTTTCCATAGAAACGTCTTGAAATCGAATGCCTTTTTCCTCTATCAAAGCAACGTTAACAACCTCATTACTAACATCAGTATCAAGCGTCTTCCAACATGTGCCTGCACGTTGAATCGCTAATACTATTCCAGGATTCTCTTCATCCTCCAGATTCTTTTGATACGACTTTAATGAATCACAATAAAAGCCATTACAGTTGTCTGAGCGCAATTCTTTAGGTAATGCGCAACCTGTTTTGGTCTGGTTAATACAAGTACCATCGATTGTTTCTGAACTGATATTGGATAAGTAACGATCCAGAATGTCCGTTGCCGATAAATCAGGATTAATATCAAGCTGACGCTTGATGGTAATAGCCGAAAGATAAGCATGCTCCCTGCCTGAAGTGCAGCAACCACCTTTGCACATGCCACAAATCCTGTCACTAATCGTACGCAAAACAGGATTTTCCATAAATCTTTGTTCGACTACCATTAGTTTTTCATGAACATCGTGATATTGAGCAAATTCGACTTCAGAGCAATCAGTGTGCTCAACTGCCTGGTTAATAATTTTGTTTAAATGTTCAATATAATTCTTCACTCGGTCTTCTGAGAGTGGGACCAGTCTAGAAAGGCCTGTAGGTATCGCCAATACATGGGGATTATTTTCTGAAAGCTCAGGGTTATTATTCAGGATGAATTGCAGAATTCTCTGATTTTCCCCGCGCTCTTTTACACTAGCTTCTTCTATAAACTTTTTTTTAGCGGCCTCTTTTTCACGACGGTCATTATAAAGTTTTTTTTGAAATTGCAGATGAGATTCAAACAACGAGGGAGTCATAGAGGGCTTTTGACTCATAATTCTTCGGCAATCAAAGGATTGACAAACCAGGTATCCCAGATCTTTTAGCAGCAAGGACGCAGGATAACTTATTGCAGTATCACAGACTTCACATTTAAGATCATTGGAATATGGTGCAGTTATATGTTCATTAATCATATCAGCATTTCTAACGTTTATAGTTCGGCTAAAAGCAGACCTTCAATTTGCGGAGCCAAATCTCTTAGTAGAACGTAGCTTAGCTTTAGCTGCTTCTACTTCGCGGCTTCTCGGTGGAGCAGAAGTTACTAATGAGTTCATAAGTTCTTGCGCTACGAGTTCAATTTTGTCAACAGCGAGTTCAAATGCAGCTTCATTTATTTTTGAAGGATGCGTGAAGCCACTCAGTTTACGCACAAACTGAAGAGCAGAAGCGCGAATTTCCTCATCAGTAGCTGGCGGGCAAAAATTAAACAGTGTTTTAATATTTCGACACACTCTTAGTTACCTCTAAGCGGTGGTTTGGCTAATTTAAACTTCCTTAATTACCAAAAAAATCAATTTATATTGTTCATAGATTATAAGAGGCAATATGTAAATTTACTACATATTGATAAGCAGACCTTTAGACACGGACATTTTAAATCTAAAATGTTATCAGTTCTGATTTTCAGATTGAAAAATTTCTATAAGATCAGAAACCTTTTTTAAGACCGACATGTAGGATTTTTCTCCAAGATGATCTATGAGTAAATGATCAATAGACATGAGAGCTTCGAATCCGTTTTGAATGGCAAAGGGACCGGAAGTTTTAAAAAACACGAGTTTAGATCGGCTATCTTCCGGGTCTGTCTTTAGGAACAAGATTTTCATGCGAACCATCTCTTGCACTAACTTGCTCACAGACTGTTTAGAGACCCCTTTGCGTTTAGCAATCTCTGAAACACTAGTACCCTCAAAATCGATGTGAGGAAAAAGATCTAGATGAACCTGTTTGAGTTCAGGCAATTTAAAAGTGTCTCTAGCACCAGCAAGACCTCTTTCATTGATGAGTCGCCCCACTCTGATAAGTTGATGTGCAAGTGAAACACCCTTTTGTTTCTCAAATTCTGATTTCTTCATAATTATAGTAAACCACAGTTGACTTTTTTAATCAACCATGGTTTACTGTTATAGTCAACTGCAATTGACTATTAACGTAAAGAAAATCTCTGAGGACATTATGGTTAATCAAGTAATGAAAAAAATTGCTGAGAATATATTTACCTATGAATATTCCGCCAAAATCATGCCTGGCGTCCACTTTCCTGTAACATCATCTTTTCTAGAGCTGGATAACAATGAACTAATGATTATTTCACCCGGCCCCTTCGAGCAAAAGATGATCCAAGAAATCGTTGCCAAGTACAGTACGGTTTATTGTGTCGCCCCCAATGCTTTTCACCACCTAAATCTAAAGAGCTTTAATGATATTTTTCCTAAAATAGATATTTATGGCCCTTCATCTATCACTAAAAAACAACCATGGTTATCTGAAAAATTCTTAAGCCTGGATTCTCTGAAGGAAAAACTAACGGGTCAGATTTTGTTTTTCCCCATACTAGGCAACTCCACGTTAGATGAGACGGTCTTTTATTGCCGCCGATCAAAGTCACTCATTGTTACCGATCTGTTTTTTAACATGAGGGACCCAATGCCTTTAGGTAGAAAGTGGATTCTGAGTCTCGTGGGAGCCAAAAATAAAATTGCTCAAAGTAAACTAGTGAAAAAAACAACTAAAGATAAAGAGGCCTACGTACGTTCTGTAAAACCTCTAAACGAGCTAGATTGTAAACGAATAATTGTAGGCCACGGTCATATTGTCGAAGGGGCTGCTGAGATAAAGAAAGCACTTAAGGTAATTGGAGCTGTAGTATAGGAAGTATTAAACACCATTGGTATAGATGAAATAATGAATGGGAAACTGGCTTGAAAAGAATTCCAAGCCAGTGAATACAGCGCGTAACTTATGCAACTCTGCTTGTTGTTGCTTCTCTGGCTTTGGTGTAAAGTTCAATCACATCGCCGCCAAAAATATTACTCTCGAAAGGAAGGCCGGGTTCTTTGACGAGTTTGTTATGTTGATAGCCTAAAGTTCCTGTTGCAGGATTGGTCAAGCCTATCGTTAAGTCATTCGGATTTATTGTCAGCGGTGCAATGCCCGCACAAAAAGCATTGTGCTCTGATGCACGCCAGAAATGACAACCAAAAAAGAAACTAAGATCAACCACCGGTAACTGACCTTGAGCATCTGGTGTGAATTGCAGGATAAACTCACTCATCATCGGCGGATTGAGTTTGGCATCCGCTTCTCTGCCTTGGATATTGTGTTGCCAATAGGGTGGTGAACCGTAAGAGTTCACCTCAAAGTTGCGAATGTCCATGGTGCGTGATGTGCTTTTGCTTTCACCACCGCTTGGTTTAATACCAATGCCACCACCGTCTTTTTTACTCCCGGTAATTTCCCCTTCGATGTCCCAATGAGACTCTGATGTTGTAGTAATGCTTCCAGTGACCTGACTTTCAGTACGAGGCTCATAGTCGGTAATTGATACTAAACCATTGGCGTCAAAAAATTGATTTTGCTGCAGCCATTTTTCACTTAAATTGAAGTGCCGGTTTTTACCGACAAGTATTGGATTATCGCTGCGTTGGTCCGCTACGAATGTATGATTTTTAAATAGGTCAGGTGTTCCTGGCAAGCAGCCCCAGACATTTTTCTGCCAACGGTAATCGCTGTGTTTATTATCTGCCGTCGTTCTTGCCCGTAAGTAAACTTTCCCGAATGTGTCTTTGAATAAAAATAGATTCCATTCCAGAGCCCCAGTTGCCCGCCAGTCTTCATGCGCACGCTGTTCACAACCTACAACTAAATGATAACTGGTGCAAATCTCAGCAAGTGCTTCACGGATCTCATTGCGAGTGATGTTCGGTTGATTATTGCCTGTATCTGACATATGTGTTTCCCATTGTTGTTATGAACACATCATGTCGGTTAAACAAGCCATAAACTTCAATTAATTGTTTATAAAATTAGTTACACTTTCTCCTCGCACCTATAAAGCCAATTAACCCTGTACTCAAAAGAAGCAATGTTGTGGGTTCTGGAACGTTCTGAATGATGTCATAACCATCAAGTTCAACTATCCTTGGTCCTCCAACATTTCCAAATTGAGTGAATTCGGCCCTGAAATTTTGTGCGGTAATCGATGAGGCAAAGTCTGCTGTTAGTTCGAGATAGCTCCTATTCATATCATGGAGGTCGGGATTAAAATCATACGATGGGCCGCCGCCATAATGTTGATCTCCATTGGGGTTAGCATATTTCCAGTTATAGGCTTGGACCCATGAACTCCCGTCATCGTAATAGAGGCTGAACTCGCTGAATCCACGGTTACTAATATCACGGTTGTCGAAATCATGATAAGCGATAAGATTAAAACTGAGTAATGTTGTTGCCGAGCTTGTGGACCACTCTACCCAATGAACCGTACCTGCGGGAGTACCAATATCAGCAAAAAGCGCATTGCCGTTTTCAAAGCCATATCCTCCCTCATTGCCGTCAAACATATTAGCCATTGGCCCTACGGAGTGTTCTGAACTCTTATTTGTTATAGTTGCATTTTGCCATAAATCGGTACTGGATACCGGGAGTGCAATCACAGCACTTGACATGGCAACCGTAGCTATAAATGTTCCGCAACATAAAAAAAACTTTTTCATTTGACCCCTCCTTCACATCGTCAAATCTATTCAAAAAATAGACGGGCTATTAAAGGTTGCAAAAGTAAAATATGCTGCTTGCGACACGCAGTAAATATATCCCTACACACTCGACGCGGATTCCATTCCGCCGACAGTCGTAATCAGTGGCATATTGTACTTTCAGGACGATTAATACTCTTTTTATATGACAAATCCAGCTATCTCCAATAGTGCCGTGACTTTCTGGCTCTACCTAACAACAAGCTTGGCTTTGTTTAGCGCCTTAAGAATTATGTTTATGCGCCAATACACACATAAATTTTAAGCTAAATTGAATCAACTTAGCAAATTATTTAACTTAACCCGGATATTTCATGAATTCGCGAATTCATGAAATATCCGGGTTAAAAGGATCAATGGAAAACGAATTCAGCGCGCAAGTTATTGATACCACCACGCCCGTCCTGTTGAGACGTATATCATCCGTTAACAAAAGCCCTTCTTTCCGGTTCTAATATCAATCAGATTGCCATTGCGAAAAGTGAGAATACGTCTAAAACTGGTTGGGCAAAAATTAAATGTTCACTCATCAATGATGGCAGATATCTGTCGGCGACCGTGATCGGTTATTTGTGTCACGGTTTCGTAACGTTTCTTTTTCCAATCCGGCTCGCCACATTTTGTAACAACTGCAATCGGGGTTGCACCTAATGTAAATATATCCACGTCGCAACGTTCTTCACCCGGCACAACAGTAAAACCACGGCCACCAGTTTTTATGCTAATAATTTTCCATCCTTAAACGTAACGTAGGAAATGTTGGGGGATCTAGATTGTAGACCCAACGTTGATTAACACGTGTCATGCGATGTTCGAAATCGGTATCCGGCAGATCAATAATCTCTTCCGCCCAACGATCGACCCAGGAAGGTTTACCAAATTTGTTAAGTACTGTGATCCGGTGGCGAAATATCAAAAAACCAAAAAACAATTGATGCCGTCGTTGTCCGTTTCAATGTTGATGGTAGTGTCGATACAACTTTTGGTGAAAATGGAGTGTTAGCTGTTCCTCCCATGGAAATTGAAACAGGAGCACCAAGAGCGTAAGCGTCAATCAAAGCGCATTATTGACTTAAAGCAGCTCAGACCTTAATAAACCACGGCAACAATTTTTCAATCTCATCGACACTCTGGGCATTTGGTAGCTGAGTAAACACCGCTCGCAAATAGTCATACTGATTTAACCCGTTCGCTTTAGCGGTCGGTACCAAGCTATAAAGGTTAGCACTGGCTTTTGCTCCCGCTTGGCTGTTGGAAAACAACCAATTCTTTCGATTATGTTCATATGAACATAAGCGTAATTATGGTCACAACCATATTATGTAAATATAGTACTTTTTAAGCCAAATTACCCTTATATCGCGCGCTCCAATGTTAACATAATATAGCCTGGGCAGCTTCGTTTAACAAAGGAGTTTCCCATGCTTACCGACTTCATTAAATGCCCGATACTTTTATCTGAATCTCAGCGAATCGCTGAAACCGATATCAAAGAGTACATCGACTATTTGGAATCACGTCGTTACTCACATGGAACCATCACCAGTTATGTCAGCAGCGTAGTTCACTACTTTTCATGGCGTCGAAGAATTGATAAACAACATCCAATTGAAATCACAGACAAGCAAATTCGATCATTTCTTTCACGTCACCTGAGAGCCTGTAAATGCCCTGCATCGTTTCATCGAGGTAAAACATCGTGCGGCGCGTCACTTCGTCTCTGGTTTAAGATTATTGTTGAAAAAAATCTTGTCGTTGTTCCAAGCAAAGAAGACAAACTATTTGCGGAATATGATGAATACCTCCGGTCTGTTGCTGGGTTAGTCAAAATCAGCAGACAGCAGCGGTGTCGTTATGGACGTGAACTAATCCTGTGGCTCAAAGGACATCAGTCAAAGGATGTTGACGAACTGAGTCTTACAGACCTTGCCGCCTACGTGTATCAACGCTCACAAAATTTGATGCCAGGCTCGGTAACAGCCATGGTGAGCGCACTGGGTTGCTTCGTAACTTATCTAGCGTCGAGAAAATATTGTCATATCCAGTTGCCGATTTACATCCCTCGACCTAAACCTGTATACACTGTACCGGCCTACAAGGCACTCTCGATGTCAGAAATGGAAGCAGTATTGCAAAGCTTTGATCGGCAGACAGCGAGTGGAAAACGTGATTATGGGATGGCTTGCTGTCTGGTCGAGTTGGGGCTTAGAGCATGCGATACGGCTCGGCTAAGTCTGGATGGCATTGATTGGCGGCACAGGATACTGACCTTAGAGCCGGGTAAAAACCGTCGCCAGCTTCGCCTGCCCATCACAGATCAATTGTTCGACGCTTTAGCTGACTATGTAAAAAATGGACGCCCGTCTACAACAGTGCGAACGCTGTTCGTTTATCATCGAGCCCCCCTTGGTCAGGCCGTTACCGCAGGCACGGTGAGAGGGGCTATCAGGCGTGGTTTTGCTCGAGCGGGTATCTCCCCCGATCGCTGCCAGTTGCATCGGTTTCGCCATACCATGGCGACTCGCCTACTTCAATCGGGAACGCCAATAAAGTCCATTGCTGATGTGCTTGGCCACCAAAGCATTGAAGCCAGTAATCGATATACCCATGTGGACAGAGATAGCCTGAGAAACATCGCCTTACCGTGGCCTCATGGAGGTGCATTATGAAATGGCTAGCGCTGGTAGATCGCTACCTTCATGATAGGCGAAACCTAGGTTATTCGTTGACAATCGATGGTCGAATATTACAGGGGTTTGCTGCTTTTGCTGATGCGAAGAATACACCCCCGCCACTGTTGTTGCCCGTGGTGCTGGAGTGGGCAAATCTTGCACCATCTGGCTCCGAGATCGCTATTGCGCGCCGTATTGCTATTGTGAGAGCCTTCAGCCTATATCTGCATACGCTTGACCCATCTTCAGCTATTATCCCAAGAGAACAGGTAGGTCGAACCCACCGTAGGTTACCGCCTTATATCTATAGCCAGAACGATATTCTAGCCTGTTTAAATTCGGCAAGTCAGTTATCGCCTGCCTATAGCATCAGGCCGCTGACTATCCGCACCTTACTTGGCTTACTCGTATCATCAGGGCTTAGACCGGGTGAAGCGGTACGCTTGCGCACAGATGATGTCAATCTCGACGCGGGAGAGTTGACGATTAATCAAAGCAAAAACTGGAGTCGGCGCTTGATCCCTATAGATCACAGCACGCGTGAAATGCTTGGCATTTATCGATCCACTCGAGATTTGTTTGCGCCATTAAAGCACTCTGACAGCTTCTTTTTAATGGATGACGGTCGCGGTTTGAATATTCGTGCTGCTGACCATGCCTTCAAGGTGATCCGGCGGCAGGTGGGTCTACAGCGCAAGTTCAATGGCCGCTTTCCTCGCCTCTATGACTTTAGGCACACTTTTGTTTGCAGACGTGTGCAATCGTGGTATGAAGCTGGCGTGGAGGTTGATTCACTCATACCCATACTCAGTCGTTATCTAGGCCATAAGAAAATTCAAGATACCTATTGGTATATCACCGCAACGCCAGAGTTGATGGAAGCTGCAGCGCAGCGTTTTACCACATATTGTGGTGCTGGAGGTGAACTATGAGCAAAGTAGCACACTGTACTGACCTGAGCAGCTTGCTGCATAAATTCTTTTACAACTATCTCATTCAACAGCGGCGACTCAGTCACAACACCGTTTCTGCCTACAGGGATACGTTCAAACTTTATCTGACATTCCTGTCTGAAAAAGCCAAACGGCCTATAGCGATGTTGACGCTGAGCGATATTGACAGAGAGGGGGTACTAAATTTCCTGCAGCATCTTGAAAATGACAGGAGGAACAGCATAAGAACACGCAACAATCGATTGGCAGCGATACGGACCTTTTTTAATTATGCCGCGGGTGAATTGCCGGAGAACATGTTTCAGATATCACAAATACTGGCGATTCCGCAGAAACGCTGGAATCGGCCGTTACTGGATCATCTGGAACGTGACGAGATTGAAGCACTGATCAACTCTACCGACACCTCTACATGGAATGGGGAAAGAGATCGCACGATGTTACTGTTACTTTACAATACTGGAGCCCGAGTCTCAGAAGTCACTCACCTTCAGCGACGCGATGTTGACCTTCAGCTCCAGCATGCTGTGCATTTTTATGGCAAAGGAAGAAAAGAGCGTGTGATACCGCTTTGGCCAAAAACGGTCAAGCAACTCAAGATATGGTTAACAAAAATACCGTCAACTGATGGTGCGCCGCTATTCCCCAATCGCTTTGGCAAACCATTGACGCGATCCGGCGTAAGACAACGAGTATTGGTTGCGCAGAAACGAGCGGTGAAACACTGTCTGTCACTCAGCCAACGAAAAATAACACCGCACACGTTGAGACATACTACTGCAATGCACTTATTACAATCCGGAATAGACCTATCGTTAATTGCACTTTGGCTCGGTCACGAACAAATTGATACAACACACCAGTATATGGAGGCAAATTTGGACATGAAAAAGATTGCCTTGAACTCTCTTGAGCCCATTGATTCAGCTAATATAAAACGGTTCAAAACACCATCTGATTCAGTTTTAGCCTTCTTGGAAAGCCTCTGATTATGTAGAGTAACAATACAGCTGCATGATAGGCATCTGGCTTATTATGCGACTGTATGGCATTGGTGAACAAGCTTGTTTACATAATACAGGTGTGACCATAATTTCGACCGACCGTAAAAGGTCTTATCGCATTTTCTGCAAGATTATTATCTATCGGATATGCGCCATCCTCCAAGTACCGAATAAGTCTCGGCCATTGATTGCTCAAATAGGTAAACGCTTCACCGATCTTTGATTTGGGTGGTGTGTTGGATATGCTTTTTTGTAACCAAATCTGAATTTTATCAAGAACAGGTTTGGTCTCTTTCTGTCTTTCCCGATATCGCTCATCACATGTTACATCTTTTAGTTTCTTTTCGATGCGATAGAGCGTTTGAATAAACGCAATGGCTTGATCTGCTTTACCCACTTTTCCTTTAGGTTGAAGTTTTTTTGCATCAACGAATTTTCTTCGTGCATGCGCCCAACACCCTAAGCGGACTATTGAATAATCATCACAAGCACGTTGATACCCTTCGTATCCATCAACCATTAATGCGCCAACATCTTCATTCAACATCTGCTGTGGAATGGTTAGTCGGCGCGTTGGAGCATAGTGAAAGAGAGTTGCCGGCTGATCGCCGAAGCACGCCATTAGCCACATGTAACTTTTACTTTGTGCAGTTTTATCGGGTTCGTTAAGTACTTGAACAGTCGTTTCGTCCATATGGATAACAGATTGCTCCAGAATGTGTTCAAGTATCAGGTTAATCAGTGGTTGAATCAACTCACCGCAACGCATCATCCAGTTGGCTAAATTCGTGCGGCCCAATGTAATATTTGAGCGTTTAAAAATGTCGGACTGACGATATAGAGGGAGTGCATCACAATATTTTTGCACCGCAACATAAGACAACAACCCAGGGCTGGCAATGCCCTTTTCAATAGGCTGCTTGGGTTTTGTTGCTGTTATGTGATATGACAGACAACAGGGGCACGTGTATTTATGGCGGCGATGTCGGATGACTTTAATTTGTGCCGGAATAATATCTAACTGCTCATGATCTTCTGTGCCAATACACGTTAAAGCGGTTTTATCATGCGGACAAACTTTCTCCGACTCAGAAAGATCGTAATCGATGATCTCTCTTGGCAGGTGTTCTGGTATCGTGACACGAGGCTTTTTCGTTCGTTGTTGCCCTTTGATAGCAACCGTATCTTCATTCTGCAGAGTATCATTGTCTATTTCATCTTGCGCGATTTCTTCTGACTCATTGAACAAACCAAGTTGATCGACTGATATTTTTTCACTGGAAGCAGAGAATCGCTGATGTTTGAAATATCTAATTAACTCTTCGAGATTTTGAATGCGATGCTCTTTCTGCGCAAGTTGTGCTGTTAATGAATCAATTTTCTCCTGCATGTCGTGAGTATTTTTCATGTTGGTATTTTAACAGGAAAGCTACCCAGTGGCTTGAAAAGTTAACACATCATGAGGTTTGATTTTTGTGATATCGAAGCCACGCAACAACCATAACCACTGTTCATTTGTTAAAGTAATCGTTGAGGTCGACATTTTTCGTGGCCATTTGAACTTTGCTTTTTCTAAACGTTTTTGCCATAGAGCAAAACCTGTTTCATCCCAATACAATACTTTAAGTTGTGAACGTTGTTTATTACAGAAAACAAACAACGCACGATCAAACGGTTTTAGCGCCATCTGTTCTTGAACAATAATGCTCAATCCATTAATCGCTTTACGAAAATCGACTGCGTCTCGATGAAGATAAATATCAACATCATCACACCATTGAATCATGATAGCTCTCGAAGCAAAGATGCGACATACGTTGGATCTACGGAACTATCAAAACAGAGTTCACCATGACGAAGCTTCAGTGTTAAATTTGCGGGTGATTTTTTAATACTCACTTTCGCTTTAAGAAAACGATTTTCACTATTTTTCTCATCTAATAACTGAGTTCGTCGTAAACTGAAATACTTGGCGTTAAGCTCATGTTTTTGACAGAACTCTTTTTGATTTAAACTACTCTCTGAAAACTCTTGAATCAACAACGGCCAGTTGTATTTACTTTGCGACATAGTATTAAGCTCCTTGAATAATGCAAGAAGCTTAGATGATTAGTTCTTTAAGGGGAACGGTGTGGTTGGTTTGGTGCTTACCCAAGAGCAATCGCATTACAATCTACTGGAAGAATTATCGTCGGTGGAGAAAAAGGAGCGAATTTGGATCGACACTTTAATCTTGATCGATTTATGCCCTAGATAACTTCAGAGAACAGAAGTTTTAGGCAATAGTATGTCATGTGTCTGCAGTTAGTAAGGGTGAGGAAGTTATACGGAATTACATCCAACATCAAGAAAAAGTAGATCATTGAATTGACTGGTTAGACTTGTATTGATAACTAGTCACTTTCAGATGCGCAACAATTAACCCATTTTGCGCAGTTCATAGATTCAAGTCTCCGGCTTTGTCGGAGGTATATGACCTATCACTTGGAATCAAACGGCTGCTACTCGTGCATTGCAGTCATTCAATATTTCGTTTGATTGGCGCTAATCCGCCAGGTGTGGTCATATACCCTTCAATAATCAATGTCTGCTTTCTATCCTAGCAAACCGTTGAACCATACTTTTATTCCCCCAATCAAACCAGAGGAAGTGTCATGGAACAGCCAAACAACACGTCTCATACTCCTTGGAATAAGGAAAAACTTATCGGACAGAAATTCCCTCTCGAACTCCAAGAAATATCAGCAATCCGAATGCGACTCCAATTAGCCAACAACATTAAAGACCTAGCCCTGTTCAATCTCGCTATTGGCTGCTGATAAATTAGGACACCATGATACGTATTGAGCTTAAGATTTCACACCTAACTTAAAGTATGTATTCCTATATATCATAAAATACTTTCTCTACTTAACGCTAGTTTTCAAACTAATTATCTAATTCAATTAGTGCTGAGCCTTATGTATTTCTGTCACATGCTGCAACTAAACCAATGTTTGTTTGAATTCTCTCAACTTCTTCATGATCAACAAGAGTTAAAACATCTCTATACACGTTTTTTTCATTTACTGGAACTAACCTACCTTCTACTTGTGCCTGATCGTCACGTTTATTTATAACTCTAAATCGAAAACTATAGTCCATTCGCCCTGGAGTACGAGTTAGCGTATAACATAGACAATAATCAGAATTGAGGTTATCTTTTTCTAATTTTTTTATGTTGTCTCGAAATTTTTCTAGATAACCCTCATTCATTGTCGACAATGTTCTATCTTCCATCAACCGAACATGCATGCTTAGCCGAAACGGATTTTGGCCACTTTTTTGTTCTTCTTCAGATCCTTTATAAGTAGCAGCATGATTTACGCATTTAGTGGTAAGGATGATTTCAGTTCTATCCACATGAAAATCCTGAAATAATATATTCTGGACTTCAAATATTTTCTTTAACCTATCCTCAGCATTCCCGCAAAAAACAAGTATCAAATCTCCCCAGCCATCACTTAAAAATATTCGGTCCTTTTCTTCAAAATAACGCCCAATCCCAACTAAATATTGCGCTTTATCGTCAGTGTTGGTGAGGCTACCTCCATTCTCAATTTCTTTCAAAATTCTAACTAGAAAATCCAGCCTCGTAGACGGACGCGCCAACACTACAGAAATTATTGCAATAACTTGATTGCTTGTTTCATTGATTTCTGATTTACTATTTTCACTGCAAATAACTCCTTTACTTTTAATCATATCCTCCAAAAAGACAGGAACAGAAAATTCTCTTCTTACAAAAAAGGATGGATAAATAAAACCTTTACCACAGCGCTCACTTAGTTTAGGCAAATTGCATCGATAAAGAGGAGTTACTTTTGTAATGTTCAACGCATCAAACCTTCCCAATAGATGAACTTTTTCAAACGAACTAACATTATTGTTATGATCGTCAATTTCACTAGGCCTAGGTGCTATACTATCGTAACTCCCGATCACTGAGGCACGCGTAAACATGTAAATTGAGTTTTCATACTCTAAATTCTTATTTGTAAATACTTTTGCCAGCAATCGCATTTTGTTTGCGTTACCTGTTTGATTATCTGTCGACAAATGACCATAATTCCCCAAATACCTTTTTAGCGTCTCTAGATCCCTATCTTGACCTAACTCAGCTCCCCAATTTGGCAAATAAAATTCATCTAGTATCTTCAATAAATCTTGTATTTTCTGACCTCTAAGTCGTTCCAAGTAATTATGTTGAAATACAGTTTGGCTATTTCTCGCTTCTACAGACATCAATTCCACGACACAGTATTTTTTTGCCAGAAACTCCAAGTCCTTAAACTCTATATCATCACTAGAAAATTTACCAGGACATGCTCTTTTACTGCATTCAATTCCATATATCAGTTTCAGTTTATATAGTTCAATTCTTTGCTTCAGTATATCACTGATTTCCGGAGTAATTTTTTCTTCATTCTCCGACCATTTAATAATCCCGCTTTTAGCTTCCTGAATAGTCGTTGAGTTTTTCTTAAAGTTAGAAAGAGTAGATTTCAATTTCTTTTTATATTTATTGTTCCAAGAACCGACAGAAGAGAATTGAATATCATTTAACAATGAATTGCATTCTTCTTCGGCACTACTCTCTGAAAATGTTTTATCATTAACATCACTACAATCATATTGTTCAAAAATAACATTTAATCGCTCTTTGAAATAACTTATATTTTTATAAACTTCTAAATGAGTATCTAAGAAATAATCTAGCGATTTATCACTCATTTCTAATTCAATAATTTTATTATCAATGCTTCGTTTTAGATTTTTTAACTCACTAACGCCCCAGTCTCCATAATGATTATTTTCGTTATCGAGAACTTCTTTAGCCGCACAAATCGTGTTTAGTTCAATTATTCTTTTATCAAGTAACTCTACGATTACTTCAGGAATTTTTCCACTGTCAAATATTTTTCGTGTATAAAAAGTTAGAATATCGTTCAATCTAGGCTCTGAATTATCCGCATCGCGTTTATTATTTATCTCTTTTTCTTTGTGTTTAGATTCATCATATTCACAAGTTTTCATTGACAACTTCGTTTCAATGGTACTAAAACTTACCCCCAGCCATTCTTGAATTTTAATTAATCTTTTGAGCCGTATAGCGCTCTCAATCAGAGCATTGTCACTTAATGGTGAATTACAACATTCCATTAATTTATCGTACTCTATTGAAAGCCATTCTCTTACTACTCGTTTAATATCTAGCAATCTGCTATATTTTGTTTCTGAGCTATCGATATGAAAATCCAAAGCTAATTGATAGGACTCCCTACCCATAGACGTATTATTATGAAGATTGATTATCCGCTGCTTCCAAACCTCCTTGTCGAAAATATTAGGTTCTTTACGGACTTCATCATGTCCTTTTAAAAAGCTTCTAACCCAAGGAATATCACTCAAATATTGAATAAATTTAGCGTTTAAATTAGCAGAACCATTTGCGATTAAGTTCTTATGTGTATAACGATCAATATCATGAAAATTTAATTCATAAACTTCTTTAAAATAATTAGAGTTGCTCGTTTTATCTTCCGGAATCGAGTGAATACACGATAGTATTGCCATATATTGAGATAGGCTACCTAAAGGCCTAGAACTTCGCGGAAATTCATGAATAACACATTTTTTTTCACGCTCGTTGTTTTCTTTTGAAAAAACTGCCTCCCGCCGAATTCTCCAATTTCTAGCTACCTTCAGCGCTTTACTATTTTCTATCAATAATCGGAGCTGGTTCGTCAATGACCTGATATACCTACCCACCTTACGTTCGCTTATAGTCAGAAATTCCAAATAATCCAATTGATTCTCCAGAATTTCCTTACACCCATCTGCGAGTCGTCGCCCTAGACGTGAATTATAATCATTATCAGCGATTAACCTTGATTTGAAACACAATCCTTCATACCAGTGAATTAATACACTAAGCCGTATGTACCATGAATAATCGATTACATGTACTCCGGCAGCACCTTTTAAGTGCTCAATCAGCTCTAATTCTATTTCTTCAGAATCACCCCAAGTAAAAACATTAGCAGTATCGTGACCTAATATCTCAAGAAAAATTGAATACAGATATGCAGCACCGTCTACTGTAATCGCCATCAAATCTACAACCATTTCGTTCAATATTTTTTTAGCACTTAATCTATCTTCAACTTCATAAGTAGCTATGCAATGCTCCAACCTTCGAATTAGGTCGCAGAAACAATCTTCAGTCTCTGATACTGCTTGGGGGCTTAAGTTGTCATAACGAGACCGTACGACCGAGTGAGCACATTCATGAGCTAATATGCTTATCATGTCGGGCCTATCAGGCATCCAATATGAAGAGTTGATATAACTTTGAAATACCTTGTCACGACTCCCCAAAACATCCGACTTATGAAATTCGTTTAAAAACGTTTCAGACATCGATGTGTAACTGTGCTTCCATCGATGAATAACATCTTCTTTTCTCCATTGCTTCTGATGGCTTGGAATGGCACGAAAGCTATCCACCAATAAATTCAATTCTCTACTTTTATCTACACAGTAAGTTGTTAAGTGACTGCTAAAAATACCTTGTTCACGTCTTCGCTCCATTGTTGGGCGAGGATGATCTTGAATACCAATATCATGAGTCTTACTAAAATGCGCCTGGTGATCTCCTATTCGTTCTATATATCCTATGATTCTTTCTAGAATCCCATTCCTCAGTAACAATAATTTTGAAAATCTGAAAGATGAATGCTCACTACCGTTATCTCGATCATTAGCACTCGGACTGAACGCCTCAAGCCCATATTTACAAAAAAACATTTTATCTTTAAATATATGCAGCTTTAGTAATTGTAACTTTTTAAGGCTACTATAGTCAGAATACTGGCCTGAATTCCATTGATGGTTTTCACGAATCACATTTAATCGACACATCAACAAACTGACGTCTTCATCAAAATCTTTTGATTTTTTATTTGAATCAGTGTTTTGTATTTCATCTAAACCAGGAAACAATAAAACAGTTTTTTCTGCGAATGATTCAAGAGATATATTATTAGTAAGGAATTTCTGCCACTCTTCCCACCATAAATTTTCTTTTACGTGAGTGTTATTTTTATGCTCCACATTGGGTGGCCAGAGATATTTTTCTTCATGACCCAGTATGGAATATAATCTTGGTTCTCGAAGGGAATGAATAATATTAATTTGCACATGACGCGACTCCAAAAGAAGTATATCGAGTCGCTCCATAACATCATGCCAAAGTAAATAGTAAAGAGAGCTGGTACTTTTAGTTTGTAAGTTATTCATTATATCAAGAAATCTATTATAGTTATTTATCCAGTAATATATTTAGCCGCACTTCTAATATTTAGTTTAAAATATTTTGTAATTTTTATCACTGCTGTCCCGTTAACTTCTGAATAAATCTAGCTGATTTATCGGCACGCGATTATCAGATATAGGATCACCACGCAACAAAGCCATCAAATCACGCTTTTCAAATAAGTTGAGTTGAAGT